>OWIT01000510.1_pt1 | contig 21178 bp, 23 predicted proteins | sample 1732681 | NCBI WGS metagenome assembly OWIT01 (sample SAMN05065741, study PRJEB22554) | human gut metagenome | biome: ENVO:2100002; feature: ENVO:00000062; material: ENVO:00002003 | host: Homo sapiens | place: USA | reverse complement strand
TTGAAAATCCGTTATTGAAGCCCAAGCCTCTGTGAGGCAAGTATGCTGGTCATCTTTCCGTTAGATGATTCCGTCATTACTATTGTTATATATTCCTCTGATAATGAAGAAGACACTCATTACGCTCATTGCTCTGGCGGGAATGGCTCATGCCGATTTTGTATGGAACGGCGGTGAGAGCATTACCCAGGAGCTTTGGCAGACAGAATCCAGCTGGTCCATCACCGGTTCAGATTCCTGGCCGTCGGCAGGAACCGGTCCCGGCACGCCCAATTCCAACGCATGGTCTCTTATTTCCGTTTCCGGTGCGAACGGCAGCATTTCCCAGCTGGAAGGCTGGACATTGAAGCTTGCCCTGCAAAACGGTGCGGATTTGACTGTAGGGAACGTAAAAAAATTCCAGGGCGGCTGTTCTATTGATATTGATCAATCATCTACGCTGACCTTCAACAGTTATAACGGCGGCAATGATGGTGGGCGCACGACGTTGAACAACTACGGCACCTTTAACCTGGCTTATACCAAGAGCCAGGGCGGGGAAGGATTTTACGCCAATTTGGGAGCCACGGGCATCATGAACCTTACTTCCTCCAACGGTAGTTCATATACCGCCAAGATAGCAAGCCTGACCGCTACGCTGACTCTTGACGGAGGCACCGCCAGTGGACTTACTAGTGACGGGCATCAAATCCTGACCAGGAACCTGGTTACCCTGGGAAGCAATATGTCTTTTGACAGCACGAACACTTCCCTGGAAATGCTCAGCGGCATTGCAGGCATTGATACCCTTACTGCTGTGGACGATTTGACTAATGCCGAAGTAGGTTCTTATATGGTTACCAAGAATGAGAACGGGTACAGCGTTTCCTATGTGGTTCCCGAACCCGCAGCGGCTTCCCTGAGCCTGCTGGGCCTGGCTGGTCTGGCGATGCGCCGCCGCCGCAAGTAACGGCAAACTTGGATTCCTGTTTCCATTCAGCTCCCTTCCGCGATTAACGGAAGGGAGTTTTTTATTATTTCCCTGAAAGGCGGCGTATTTCCGGAAGATATCCGGGCGGAACGGGAGAGAGAAGCCGGGAGAGTGCGCATACATGGGCCTATTCTTCCCCGGAGGATGCCGTAACCGGATTAGCCCCGGCTATTGTTCTGCAACGCTGCAAGAAAGGAAAAGGGCCTGTTATTGCCGGGAGTAACCACTTTCTTTCAAAAAAAGTGGTAGGCCCGGTAGGAATTAAAATATTTATTTACAATAACATATTATTAAATGTGTTCATAATTGTGATAATGGTGAGCACACGAAAGGATGAAAAATAGTCTGAAATAGGCCGAAAAAGGGAGTCTCCTTGAGCGTAGAGGCTCGAACTGGGTCAAGGGTCATCTGTGTTTTTGCGTGCATGGAGTTGAAAAATTTTATGCAACTATTCCAACCATGCAACGGGAAAAGTATAGGTTCAAGTAAAAGCCTACGTGTCTGCCGTAGAGGAAACGCAACGGGGCCGCATTTGTATGTTACGGATTGCAAAAGCTCTTTATGCCTGGGGGGTGGTGGACGCTGATGAACGCATACCCCGTTTGAAAGAAGCTTTGGATAAGGCTGTTGAAGGTATTATTGAAAACCAGGGAAAGGAAATCACTCAAGGGAACGTGGGTGACAGTTCATTCCAGTTCGCACCAGGTTCCATGACTGTTGATTTATGGGTGGAAGCTTTGGGTATAGCTATTCGTTCTCTTGAGCATGGTCGGTTTGAAGGAGGGAATAACGTTGCAAGGATAGTGTTTCGATGAAAGCAGGAAATGTCCAGATTTTGGATCAGTTCGGCCGGCCGTTTTCAAGCCGCCCCATTTACAAGAGCGGCAGTTATGATGACGGGCTACAGCGGCTTCCGAATTATCTCAAAGAACCGGAACAGCTTTCCGGGAACCTTACCCGGAAGAACCTTATTTCCGCATCCCGTCTGTTGTACAAAAATAATGGCGTTGTAAAAGGCGCCGTGAACATGAAGGCTGAATACTCTATCGGGAAAGCGTTTCTGTTCAAATCTTTGTGCAAGAATCTGGAAGTTGCGGCGAAGTATGACGAGTACATCAAGGCGTTTTACAAAGTTGCATGCGTGAACGGAAAGAATTTTCACTCGCTCCTATATCTGATCTCCACCGCCATCGACATTGATGGGGATTGCTTTGTAATGTTGACGGAGAGCAAGACGGGGTTTCCTCAACTGCAATTTATCCGGGCAAACCGTGTTTGCTCTCCTAAAAATGGCCTTATTGACTCCGGAAAATATAAGGGATTGAACGTGCTGCACGGCGTCATAACCAATCGCATGGGGCGTGAAATCGCTTATTGGCTGGACGGTGACGAACCAGGGAGCGGTGAGATCATTCCGGCATCCTCAATGCTTCATATCGTAGATGACGACTTTCTCGCCACCTGCCGTGGCGAACCTCTGTTTTCTCACGGCCTCAAGGAATTCCGATACATTGATGATATCAATATAGCCGAACTTGGAGCCATGAAGATCGCGTCACAAATTGCCCTGGTAAAAAAGAACGAAACGGGAGAAGTTGACATAACGCAGGCTTATGCCAAACCGTCCAATAATGGGGAGGTGCTCATCCGTAATACTGGTGATAAGCAAATTGTATTTTTGAAGTCTGAAGATTCCCTTGACTCCCTGAAGATTGAGCGTCCCTCTCCGAACTACATGAGTTTTTCAGAACGGCTCCTGAAGGGCGTTTTATCCGGGGTGGGCGTGCCCTATGATATCGTGGTCAATCCGGACTCAAGCGGTGTTGGGAACAGAATGTCCCTGTCCAAATTTGACAATACCACGCGGGATCGGGCCACGTTGCTTGAAGATGCCGCCAAGCTGCTTGTTCAGTATGTCTTGGCCGTAGGTATCCAGCGGGAGGACATCCCGCACGTGGAAGGCTGGTGGAACATGATGTTCAGCCGCGCCAAGCGTCCAAGCGTAGACATGGGCCGCGACTCCAACAGTCAGTTGAAAGAGTACAACGCCGGTATTAAAAACCTCACGGAAATCTGTGAGGAAAACGGAACGCAGGTTGATGACCATTTGAGAATACGCGCCAGGGAAGCCGCCATTGCGGAGAAGCTGCGCCGCGAGGCTGAACAAGAATTCGGGGTTGAAATCTCCCCGGATTATATCAGGAAGTTTTAATGTGATGAAACTCTTATATTGTGAAAAAACTGCATGGCTGGCGAAGCTGCGCCAGAGGAATAGCCTGGAACCGAAAGCCGCAGGCAATCCGGATTTTGACTTCTCGTTTTTTATTCAGACACGCCAGAAAGCAAGGGTGATTGAATCATCCCTTGTTATTGATGTAATCGGGCCTTTGTATGGTGACGGTGTGCCTCTGAATGAAGTTTTGGGCGGAACGAATTATCAATCCATTGTGGAGGAGGTTAAGGCTGTTGCCAGGGATATTGATGAAGTGGTTTTCATCTTTGATTCTCCGGGGGGTGATGTGCAAGGCTGTCATGAAACGGCGGAATTGATCAGATCCCTGCCCGTGAATACCGTGGCTTACGTCAAGGGAATGTGTTGTTCCGCCGCTTATTACTTGGCGTCCGCTTGTGATCGGGTAATCGTGACGGAAACGGCGCTGGTTGGAAGCATCGGAGCTGTCATTAGCTTGTGGAATGCCAAGAGCGAAGAAATATTAACCATTACGAATGAAGATGCTGTTTTCAAGCATCCGGAAACCCCAATGAATTCGGAAGCAATTTCTTATTACAGGGATTTGTGCAACAAAATCGCCGGGCGGTTTCAGGAATTTGTGGCTTCAGGACGTCCCGGTTTATCTGCGGATGCGTTTTCCGGAAAGGTTTTTGTGGCTGAAGATGCTGTTTCCCTGGGCCTGATTGATGATGTAATACCCTGGGTCGATTTTCTTGGAGTGGTATGAAAACGCAACGGTTTTGCCATAAGTATGGCACTATTCAAGTCTGATCAAAATATCGTTGATGCGCTCAAACAAGAGCTTGCCCCTTTTGGGGCAGAAATGAAGGATGGAATTAAAAAAATCCAATCTTTGATTGAAGCTCTTTGCAAACGTGTCGAAATCCTGGAAAAAGAGAAGGTCAAGCTTCAGGCCTCCGTTGCCCTCAAGAAGAATCAGCTTGAGGAAGAAGCTGATAACAGGGCGAGTCAGAAGGCCGCGGAAATGCTGGCTGGAATGGGCCACCAAGCTGTGGAAGACCAGCCGGAAAACAGCGAGGATGCCTTTTCTCTCCTGGAGCAGTACTCGGCTCTTTCCGGAGAGGAACAGAGGAAGTTTTATGCTGCTCATAAGGATGAGTTGGCAAAACTTTGCAGGTAATCAATAACAATATTAACGATTAAAATCATTTTTTAGAATTATGGCTCTTTCAGATGCTCACAAGATAGTTATTCACAGTGAAGTCATTTCTTCTTTGCGTAAAGCTCTGGCTCCGCTGGAATACTTTAAGAAGGATTTCCGAATGGAGTATGCTTCCGAGATTAAATTCAAGAATGTAAAATCTGCCGGAAATATCACTGAAAACCCGTCTGATTACCAGACGGATAAAGAAAATGAAGGAGATTTAATCCCACTGTCACTTACTGAACTCCACCAACCCTGGCGCATCACGCCTGCTGAGAAGCGGAACGGGTGGAAATTGGCGGATTTGGCAAAAACGAACGCTACGGCGTTTGCCAATAACTTGAACAAGCGCATACTTTCCCTTGTTACAGCTGATGGAGCCAAGGTTATTGGCGCGGCTGACGCTTTCACAAAGCGTAAGTGCATCAACCTCAGCGGAGACGTAGAGTCTGACGAACCGCGTCTTTTACTGGCGCCTGATTATTACCGAGCCATTCTTCCGGAAAATACGACGGAATTCCGGCTTGATGGAGGTGCTTATGGTTTTGATTCGATCCATAAGGTCAAGACCTCCGTTTTTGCTGATAACGTGGTCGGTATTTCTTATGATGGCGGCGCAGTTGCTGTTGGTTCCGCTCTTCCGGAAATTGATGATGCCTTTAAGGATGATATTCATTCCGAGGTTATTCAGGTGGAAGGTCTTGCAGGTCTTTCTATCCTATTTTGCACTTGGCTTGATTTGAAGACTCGCGCAGAATGGGCTTCTTTGGGACTGATGTTCGGGGCAAAAATTCTTGAACCTGACAAGGTGAAAGGATACGTGGCCACCGCTGTTGCGTCAGATGAAGGTTGATTTCTTCGCATTCATGATGGTGTTTACCGTCCCGGATTTGTCCGGGGCGGTTTTTTGTGCAACGCGCCGCCATTTGTATGAGATTCACGGAGGCTGCCAACGCTGCTCACCGAAGTATTAACCGGGTATTGCCACAGACGGAAATCGTCTACAATGGTCAGACGTACCGGGGGTACATGAATTCCCGGGACATAACCATTGAACGCCAGGAAGGAGGGTATTGCAACCAGAGGGACCGCATCATTCACATTCAGACAGGGGACGCTTTTCAGGTTGGGGGGCGTGTGGCATGTGAAGGAATGAAATTCAAGATTACCGCTGTCACAAGTAATTGTGTTTACCGGGTATTAACTTTATCAGCCGATTTATATGAGTAGCATGGAAGTCCGGATAGATGTGAAAGGAATGGATACCGCCTTGAAAAAGGCGAAAACGAATATTGAGCGTTTCGGAAATTTGTATACTGCGTTGCTTGCCTATAATACCGCCAGCGGGATGTGTTTTAACGCCACTCTTCCGCTGGGGAAAAATCGTAAATCAAAGGTTTCCGGAAGAAAATCCGGGGAAGGGGCTGTCAGCCGGGACGTTTCCCGCGCCGGGCGCGGTATTGGATCGTTTATTAACCAACTAAAGGGAAGAGACATAAAAAGGGCAAGACAGGTTGCCGGCATCCTTTCTTTAAAGGCAGATCCTCAAAAGGCGGCCGAAGTGGCGACGGATGTTTTTGGGCAGGTTGTGCGCTTTTATCAGAGTTACAGCCCGGAATTTCATACTTCTGCCCGGAAGAATGGTCGTGTGGCCTCCTTTACTGGGAATGTCGTGTTCAATAGAAAGAGTACGGAGAGCTATAAGAATAAGGTATTCAAACATATCGGGAAGGCAAAATCCGGGTGGCTGATTGATACTTCTTATGGATGGGCCGCTCGTGCGCCTCAATGGATTGCTCGGCATGGAAAAAACGGGACAATCAAGAAGCTGCCTGATGGAAGTGTCGAAATTGAAAATAAGTTGCCTTATGCCTCGGATGCTATGCTTAAGGCGCTTATACCGTTTGTCCAAACTAAAGCATTGCAGGCCACGAATTTGAAATTGCACCATGAGTGGCAAAGGAGAAACAGGGTATGATTCTGGATCGTGTCATCAGTCATTTGAGAAATTCCGGGTTTACTGTTTACAAAGCCGGGAATAACAGCGACATAGAACGGAAGCCCTGCGTCGTCATAAGCATGGTCGGGTATACTCAGCCTTGGGCGCCTTTGCCCGCCAGGGAATATACGCTTTCCATGATTCTGATCAATAACCGGTCTGATTCGGAAATGGAAAGAGCCCTTGTGGAGACGTTATTCCGGCTGGATTGTGGTGAACAGTGTGATTTTTTCAATATTACGGATTATTCCGCTGCCCTGGATGATGATGACTGGGTAACTACCTGGACATTGCGTTATATTGAAAGATAGTTTTGTACTATTTTAATAATCAATGGTTGTGTTTCTTGTACCCCTTTCGTGTACTTTATTTCCGGCTTGGTTATCGTGCCGTTCTAACCTTTGCCCTCACGTTCCGAATGGGGGGGAACTACGCGTTAAACGTGTTGATGGGGAGAGGGGATGTTTTTAAGATTTTTATGAACTGGGTATTCAGTTCATTTAACAATAAACTATTAGAAATCATAACATTATGGCTATATCAACAATACCATTCCATCCGCTCGACGCTGAAAAAAACCGCCGATACACGGTGAAAAAGAAGGATGCCCCCAAACGTCCCTGGGCATATTCAGATGACCTTGATCCTCATCATTGGGAGGGATATATCCGTATTCCGGATGATGGAGACTACACCTTCTCCATAAGTGTCGATGATAACGGCTATATTGAAATCGGAGGAGAACGCGTAGTGGAAGTTACGGGGACTAATTCCTCAACAACTAAAACAGGAAGCAAATACCTCAAAAAAGGATTCCATTACGCCAGGCTCTACCATAAGAATGAGGAAGTTCCGGAGGAAATAGCCCCTTATCCCAATGCGGAACAGTTCGTTCCCAAGATGGGAGATGCCGAATTGGAACTTTGGGAAATTGACGCTCCCAAGAATCACATGAAAGCGGAAGATGCCGCCGCTCTTCTGACTGCTTACAATGTATATGGATATGCCAGCCGCAAATCTACCGATGAGGTGTATGCGGCTATTGGAGGCTGGCTGAATAAGAAACATACCGGAGGAGATCCTCTCTATCATCATAGCTGCGCTCTCCGCATGAGTATCGGCCTGTCCCGTTTCGGCGTCAGCCTGAACGGAGTTCCCGGCGCAAATAACATTCTGGAGGAAGGAGATAAAACGGTACTCGGGGGCAACGAGCATGTCATCATCAGCACAGACAGCATGGCTGCTTATATTTCCAGTAAAATCGGCGTTCACGACTACGGTTCATTTGATGACTACAGCACGCCCCAACCTGGAGACATTGCTCTCTTCCATGTGCCAGGAGAAGGAAGCGTCGGACATATTGGAATGGGATCCCAGGAGAACAACTTTACAGAAGGCAACGGACCGGCTCAAAGGTACTGGCTTCTGTACAGAGCGACTCTGGAAGATCCGGAAAAATCTGCATTCAAGTAACGGATATTCATTCAAGCCGGGGACGGTGAACACCGCCCCCGCTTTTTGATAAGAACCGTTCTGTATGTTTGGGAAAAATCATATAATATGATTATTTTTAAACATAATTCAAAAAGGAATGTCCTACCCTTTGTATGAGTAAAATATCTCTCTTTTATTGTCTGTTCTTCGGACTATTGGCGCAAATCGGTTGGGGCAACTCTCTTCTTTCTTCTGTAGCTACGCAGGAGGAAATTGATCAGGATGGTTTTCTTCAAAGCACGGCGCGGAATCTGAAACAAAGCGACATTGTTCTGACAGTCATTATATACAAAGTCGTCAAAACGGATCAGGGAACCACGCACTATGCCCGTGTGATCCAATCATTAAGAGGCGATATTCCTGTAGAGGCTCTAATCAAATGGAGCGGATATGCCAACAAATTGCCTGTGGGAACCCCGGAAAAAACGGAACTGTATTCCGGTTGCATTCCGGTTTATGTGCTGGCCTCGTCAAAGAATGTCAAGAATCTGGGGAAAGCCTCGGAGGACTTCAAACCTGCTTCCTCTATCTATTCGTCACAGGTGCTTTTGGGTGCTTACGACCTCGGCAATCATGTTGATTATTTCCCCATGACGGAGAGTGACCCGGGCCGCGCCATGAAAAAGCTCCTCCGTATCGAACCGGCCAAAATTACTGAAGAATCGGAGGCGGCCCGCTTCCAGCCGGAATCCGGCGAATAATCCGGTTTTCTCTCTCCGCTTCGACTTTATTTGAATCATCCCCGTTCATGAAATATGAGCGGGGCTTTTTTGTGGAGGAGGTTCATTCTCCTGTTTTTTGGGGGGGGGCGGAAGCGCAACGCACGGCCATTTGTATGGCAAAAGCATCTGATTTTATCCAGCACGGAGAAGGTATTTTCGGACTCAATTATTCCGGTGAACAGGAATTCGGAGCTATCATTTCTTCCGTTAGTTACTCATGGTCGGCCAAAGGTGATGTAGAACTTACTGGGGACAGGGGATTGATGGAGGGTAACACGCTTTATGATTCCCGCTGTGAAATTACCTGGGAAGCCTATATGCGAAAGACTGGTACGGAAGTGCCCCACATTGGCGATATTGTTGATGTGCATGCTGATGTCTTGAATCTCTGCATCAAGAATTCCGGTGAGGAAATTCCGGCAAAGGTGACTAAGGCCATCTGCAAGAGCGTGGATGTGAAGATGGAGACGCAGAATTATAGGAGTTTCACGGTTAAAGCTACTTATGGTCCTAATATCGTTGCTCTGAATCCGGAGATTGCTTCCGAATGACAAATTTAAGGGGGGAGCTTTATACCTCCTCCCGTCTTAAACAAAAAATAATATAATAGACAGAACATGAATAATATAATCAATATTGAAGATATTAATCTTGCAAGCGCTTTGCTCGCTGCTACAGCTCCTATTGCCAAGCGGGCGGAGATAATCATTACAGACCGGGGAGAACGGAAGGTTTTTTATTTTACGGACACTCCGGAGACGCGGGAAATGATCAGGAAGTGGAAGGATCCCGATTTCGTGAAAAATAATCCGGAAGATCCGTTTGCACTGGTCAAGGCAACCTTTGATTGCCGTCGCGGCATTCTGTCCGGCCTTTCCAGATTCCGGAAAATAGCCTGCATCCGTTCCAGGGATGGGGAGAAGGTCGCCCTAATTCCGGAGAATTGTCCGGAAGAGGATAAAATGGAAATCATGGGGCGTTTGAACTCTTGAGTGTTAGAACATGATGAAAGACAAGGAAAAAGTCTTGAAACTCCGGCCCCTGTCTATTGGAAGCATGGAGTTGATGCAGCGGTTTAACTGTGGATTCATGGACGGGAGCATGAATCTGGGCTGCATTGTAGAATATATTTATATTCATACGGAAGATATTGAAACGCTTGAGTCCATGAGCCTTGAAGCGTTTAAGGAAGCCGTCCGCAGGTTCAAATATGAATTAAGCCCTGATGAAATGCAGCGTATTTCCTCCCTGGTAGGCATGCAGGCCCAGGAGGTGGATGAAGCCGCTTTTACTGTTGAAAGCTCCAAAAAAAAACGGGAGGGGACAGGCCGGACTATTTTGTCCAGGTGGTTTGGGCGATTGCGTCGAAAACGGGCTACCCTTTAAATTACATTAAATATGATATTCCCTACAGCATGATCCTGAAGTTCCTGATGAGCGAGTGTGTTGCAAATGGCGTAAGCTGTTATTACACCCATGCCCGGAAGGTGGATCATGCTGATTTGGAGCGTTTGGACGCTCTGTTTAACAAGTCTGTTGATGTTGAAGAATGAGTGCCGTAAAATTTAAATTCTCCGGAGATTCTTCGGAATTGCTCAAAGAACTGGAGAACATTAAGGAAAAGATCCGCGAGACCTCGGGGCAGGCGGCAAATATGCGTGTTTCTAAGGGGGGGAAGGCTGATGTAGAGGGATTGGGATCGTCTTTCAAGAAGTTATTGCCTGCAATTACGGCTGCCGGCGCTGCCGCGGCAGGATTTGGGGCGGCATGGAGCGCTGTCAAAACAGGAATCAAGGACGCGATGGATGATGAATATATGGCGGTACAGTTATCTTCCTATACAAAAAATATTGAGTCGGCAAAGGATTTGCAGTCCCAGCTTGATCATCTGGCGGCAAATGGCGTTGTTAGCCTAGACGATTTAGGGAAAGCCGCTCAAAACCTGGCCATGCATTTCCGGACAAACAATACGGCCATCATGAGCTGGTCGGAAGTATTTGCAGATATTGCCGCCTCCGGAAAGATTTCCGCAGAGCAGCTTTCCAATTCATGGGCGAAGGTGATGGCAAACGGATTTGCCGACTCACGGGCCATTAACCAGCTGCAGAATCAGGGAATTCCCATTATCAAAGCTTTGGCGGAAGAAATGGGCGTGGCGGAAAGACAGGTTGTTGAGCTCGCCAAGAAGCGGGAAATTTCCGCTGACCAGTACGTGAATGCCATGAGGAAAATGCGTGATGCGGAATTTTCCGGGAAGAATTCCGCATTGTCTAATACGACCATCGGTTCATGGGAAACGCTCAAGGCTACTTTTGAAAATGCTGTAGGAGACCTGATGAGTGAAAAAGTTTACAATCTGGCTGCTGCATTTCAGTATTTGACTAAACAAATAGAATCCGCCGCCGCCGTTAATTTTAATCTTTATTCAAAAAATAAAAAAGATCTTTCGGCTATGGAGGCATCTGTTGCCGGGTGGCAATACATTTGGCATCAAGCTTCTAATCATGTTCTTGCTCTTTTTTCAGACAATTGGGCATTTGAAAATGTAGACAACTTAAATAAGTTTGAGGCGAGTTTCAAAAATCTTGAGGAATTTGCTCAGTCTGTTGAGACCTCGCAAGATTCTATTTTAGGAGCGAAAAGCAAAGAAGACGTTGATGCTGTCCGCGAACAGTTGGAAAGTGAAAGAAAAGAGCTTGTGAATCAAATAGGAGCAGCTCAACGCTATCTTGATGCAAGTGGGGGTACCGGTAGGTATAACGGAAAAGAAGTCGGACAGAGAATAGAATCCTTGAAGCAGGAACTAAAGCTTAGGGATGAGCTACTTTCCGAGATTAACCGCGGCTGTTTACTTCTTGGCGATGAAAAAGAATCCATTGATGAAATTATTGAAAAAAACAGAAAGGAGGCAAAAGCTGCATCAGATTTGAGCGAAGCAATGAAAAAGCTGCATTCGACACGAGAAAAAACACTTAACCAACCACTGAAAAAAAATACGGAAAGCCTGACAGAGGAAGGTTTGCAACAATTGCTAACAAGTTCCTTGGATTCTTTTCATCTTAATTCTATCAATGAATTCGAAGAAGAATTGACTAAATTGGAAAGGAAATTTCAGGAAGGTTCATTAGATTTTAATGCAGCCACGAGATATGAAAAGCTGTTATCCGTGGCTGACTCCATCCGGGAAATTAACGCTCAATTAAATAAAAAGAACAGAGCCGTTAATGATTTGAGACAGGAGGCGCAGGAAGAAATTGCCATCATGCAGGCCGAGCTTGACGGCGAGAAGAAAAAACAGCGCGAACTGGAAAAGCAGCGGGATGTGCGGAAAGAAATGCAATCCCTCGTGAAAAGCGGCATGAATGAACATGACGCCCTGGGGCTGGCGGAACAGAAGGTTTCCCTGACATACAAGATTGAGGACAAAAGGGAAAGGGAGAAAAAGGAAAAAGAGGATTCCAGGGCGCGGGCGCAGGAAATATCCGATGCGTTTAAAACGCGGTTTGACGCGGTGCAGCAGACGCTTTCAAGCGTGTCCCGTGTGGGGTCTGGTTTCGGTTCCCTCTTTAGCCTGGTGGGGAAGGGGGATGCCGGCCTTTCCGCTGCCGTGGACTCCCTCACAAAGGAAGTGCAGACTTCCAACGGATACCTCAGGACGATTGCGGAAAAGGCCGAGAAAGGCGGTGTTGCCCTCTTTAGCTGACCATGAACAAGGATATTAAACACACAGGCGGATACGGATGGCAGGGAGACCTTGAAGCATCCATGTCTGATGATGGCTCCTGGTCGGCAAGCGTTTCTTACGTGGCGCCCCCCGGGGAGAAATTCACGCCTTCTTACTCTCTGCATTGCCATGTTCCGGGTTTCACGGATTTGACCCTGTCCGGTTACCAGCATTCACGAATTGCGGATTTGTGGAAAACATCCTGCACCTTTAAAAAAGACGCTCCGCAGGAGGATGAAGAGCCTAGCGATCCGGAACCCGGAGATCCGGATACATGGGACTTTGACCCCAAAGACACGAAAACCACCTGGGAATTTACGGCTGGAGTGACGAGCAAGAGCATTTTTGACCATCCGGATTTCAAATCCATGTTTCAGGATAATCCGGACCTGAAGAAAGCTTATGAAGCAATTATGTCGGGCCGCGTGGATATTGAGTCATTGAAGATTGGTTCCAGGCTGAAAAGGAAAGATCCGTATGATTTCGGCCTAGGGGGCGTTAAATACTCCAAGGAACTTTCTGACTTGTTCAACAAGATCATCAATAAGGGCATTACTGACTATTACACAAGATCCTGCTCCTATTCCATCACGACCGCGGAAGGAAAGGGGCCTGATGCCGCCCTTCAATCATTGATTTCTGCGGGAGGAGGCAATTTTGTAAAGATGGGGGAAGACAATAATACCTATGGGGGGAACATGGAAACCACGCAATCCTTCTCCCAGATTTTGGAAGAAGGCATTTTGATTATTGGCTCATGATCTGGACAAACGATTTACGTATTAATACGGACATTACGCCGGATGCCGATAGCCATCAGGCCTACGGGACATACAGAGTGAACCGTACCGTCTCGCAATCGGAAATTGTTCCCATTGCCGGGTTCCGGCGTCCCAAATGGGCGGCCGCGTCAACCAATCCCAATGCTCCCGGCATGGTGGCGACGGGTTATAAAATCTCCCTGCATTCTCCGACGGCTTACAAGGTCACCGTAACGTACTCCTATCCATCCGGGGGTGTCAAAGAGGATGAGGAGGGTAACCCTTCCCCGGATGAGCCGGAAGGGGGAGGTGAGGCGAACGAGAAATACAAAGTCAAGATCAGTGACCGTTCGAATATGACTCTTGAACCCTTGCTGAGCTATTACAAGCTGCGGAATCCGGACGGAAGCAGCAAATATCCGGAGGGGGATATGCTGATTCTGGCCGTTTATTTGTCCGGCGGCCTTGTCATGTGCAGCAATGGACAGTACCGGCTTAAATGCGAAAAAGACGAAACGCCGGGACATATTCAGTTGCCCGTTACGCCCATCACTCCGTATATCACGCTCGGGTATAAAAAAATATCACAGAACAATACGGTCATCACGAAAACCTACACGGCGCGCCGTGTGGAACCGTCCAAGGTGGAACGCGTGGGTAAAATTGTCCAGGGCGGCGAGTTTGGAGGCGCAACGAATGTGCAGGGGTATAAGCTTGATTACCTCTTTACCCGGTACTCCGTCCACAAAGTAGGCAATCGGGAATACGAAATTACGGAAGAATACACGCAATCCAACCCCGGAGGCTGGTCTGCGGATCTGTACAAAAATGGATAATATCACCAAGGGCGACCCAATTAAGGCGGATTGGGCCAATGCTCTTACAAATGCCGTCAATGCGGCCGCACATGGAAAAACATCCTTGCGCGGTGGTGGCGGACAGAACGTTTTCATTTCCCCTTATCAGCGCGGTTCCCGCCCCCTGGCCTTTGATTTGGTGGAAATCACGGATGATGAGGAAGGTAGCCTTTCCGGGAAGATCTCCGGGGGCGTGCTGTTGTCCGCATGCAAAGAGGAACAGGAAGAAAAAATATCGCTGAAAACGGAATGCATGGAGATCAGCGAATATGAAGAAACCTTCCAATCCGGCGATCAGGTGTGGGTTCATGTGACCTATGATCCGGACACATGGGAGGCATATGTTGCAATCCTGGAAAAAGGAAAAAAACCTCCGGAGACAGAAGAGGGAGAGGCCTATATTGTTGTTGGCGAGTTTGAGGAACGCGACCAGTCCATTATCTACAGGCATAAAGGGATTACCTGCATCAACTGGGATGCGATCAAATGGGAATTTGAGGAATTCAAGCTCAAGACGGATCACTTGTGCGCGCTGGAAATTAAGGAAAGAGAGGACGGAAAGGAACTGACTCTGAATATTGAATCATCCAGTGAAGAAGAAGATTTAGTCGCCGACAGCAATTTGAAGGTATGGCTGGTGCAGAAAAAGGGGAAAGGGGAGGGAGGGGCAGAAGACGGCCCGGTCAGACTTGGCGTGAGAATCAAAGATTCGCGGCGTTTTCAGCAGGTGCAGCCGGGAGACGGCCTTGAATGGAAAACGGAAAAGGGTGCGGATGGACATAACATCCAGACGGAAATCCTGCAGGTCAGGATTGATTCCACGGTTGATTCTTCAACGGGGCAAGAGGGAAGAATTCCCGTTGACCTGAGTGTGTCGCAGGAGGGGTTGAAAGGCGAGGTGGATTTGACAATTGATGATACGGAGCATGATTTATGGGGAGGCTGGAAAATCAAACTGTCCAGGGCCACCAGGGGAGTATTGTCTCTTGCGGTCACTCCTGGAGGCGACGCGGAAGAATTGAGCTTTCGCGCGCCCCTGCGGAAAAATGGAAAATACGTTGTGCTGGATTATGAATCTGGTTGGAGTGAGCCCGCAAACGGCCTGAAAGCGCATCTGTTGATTCAGAACAATAAATTGTCCGTAGAACTGCATGCGGATACGACTAGTGACGGTTCCGATGGCCTGATCAGCGATTCCTGGACCGCTCTTGCATGCGACAGCGACCATGCAATATGCCTGCAGAGGGATGCAAACGGGAAAATCTATATCCAGCAGGGGGAATGGATTGTGACTTCCCAAATTTATTCACCAATGAATTAATAAAAAATGAATTACGCCATATACTGCTATAAGGAAGACTATAAATGCCTTGAATTGTGCGTTGGGCAAATCCGCCGGGTTGATCCTGATTGTACGATTTACCTGTTTGACGACGGAAAAGCTCCTCTCGCAAGAAAAGACATCCCCAAGGGAAGAGACATCATTTACAAAAAGACCTATTTTGAGCGCAACAGGAATTTGAATGGCCTTGAATGTATCCGCGGCATGTTGTCCTGCATGCGGGATATCCCAGGCCGGGATCCCATCATCAAGATAGACGCTGATACACTGCTGATGTCCCTTGAAGAAATACGGAAATCACTATTTGAGCGCAGGAAACTGGCAGGGGGATATCAGTGCGCCGTTCCGTTCGCCTGGTCCGGAGCATGTTATTGGGTAACGCGAAAATTCATCAGTGATGCTCTTGATGTCTTGGTAACGCGTGAATTCCCGGCACGCAATCAGGATTATCCGGAGGACGTGACCGTTTCCAGGCTGGCCCTGTACCTGTACGGCCGCAAAGGGGTTGATGTCATTGAGTTCCAGGGTGGTAAATACCTGATCGGAATCAGAACATGTGATTCTGGCCAGTTATCAAGGCTGGCGAAACTGGCCCGCCGCGTGTCTGCTGTTCACTGCGGGCAGCAGGATTTTTATGAGCCGATCATCCAGCAATCAGGCTGTACCATCCGGGAAGCTTGTGCCCGTATCATGTGGGAAATCCTTCATCCGGGTGAACCGGAAGGATTCAGACTTTGAACAGATCCAGAATCATCTGGTTTTCCTCAAAACGTTTCTTTCCCGTGCCATATGCTTTCATGATTTGCTCCGGCGTCTTTTTCCGCGGTGCCTCCAGCTTTTTGACAGGGCGGCGCTTCATGGCTGCATGTTCCGTCTGCTGCATCATCAGAGAGGGAGGGAGTCCGCTTTCTGCAAGGAATTTGGAAGCAGCGCGGGAAATGGCCGCTTTATGTACACCCAGTTTCCGCGCCCTCTGGGCCATGCGTTCATTGCCGAGCACGGACGTCAACCCCAGAGCGTATGCCACGCCGAATGCGGTAACATTGGGAGTGCGGCTGTTAATGACGTGATACAGGGCCAGGGACATGATCCGGATCATTTCAAGGGCGCGTTCCCGGAATTCGTTTTCCTGCTCCTGCCCGTCTTCCGGATACTCAAAATCCGTATGTGCTGTGTAGTATGACTGTTGCGGTTCCATGCTTGGTGTATTTACATATCAATATATCATGATATAATAATATGTAAAGAAGGGAATAATGGCAGGGATTTCACAGGCGGAACTTGCCCGGCAATTGGGCGTCAATAAAAGCACGATCACGTACCACGTGAAGCGTGGTCTGACGCATGCGCAAATCCGGGAGCTGATTGAGGCCAGGAGGAAGGAAAATCCAATTGCTGAACCTGCTTCTCCAGAAATTGGGAAAAACGCTCCGGAGGAGGGGGAAGGGGTAGCGGAACTGAGGAAAAAGAAACTTGCTGCGGAAATTACCTACAAGAATTTGCAGGCTGAACAGGCCCGCGTGAAGCTTGAAAAGGATAAGGCCCGGCTGGTGGACATGGAAGATGTGAATGAGCTTGTCGTACATCTGGCCAGTATCACTAAAGGAGTTCTCCAGGCATTTGAAAATAAACTGCCGGGGAAGCTGGAAGGATTGACGGCTGCGGAAATGGTTCCCGTTCTGCGGGAGGAAATCAAGGCTGCCCTGTATTCCATTGCGGAAGAATCCAGGGCCCAGATCAAGATAATCAGCCGGGCGGAACAATGAGAGACGTTGAAAAGGCTGCCGGATTTCTGAATCTTTTCGCGGATAACGTATCCGCGGGAATGGACGTGGAGCCGATAGCATGGATACGTGAAAACGTGGTAGACCAGCAATCGGCGCGGTCTTCCCATATTGATTTTACGTTGAGCCCGTTTCTGCTGGAACCCATTGACAAATTTCTGAATGACGGCACGGTCAGGCACATTAACCTGATGGCTCCCACCGGTTCCGGCAAGTCGACATTATTCGTCGGTTTGCTTAATTACCTCATTGCCAATGATGCGGGGAATACCTTAGTCGCTTTTCAAAATGAACAGGAAACCTCTGATTTCGCGGAAACGAGGCTTTTTCCCACATTCCGGGATAATAAGGCTTTAAAGAACTTGTTGCCGAAGAAAAGGCATGCGGCCAGGAAAACGGAGATCCTTTTCCCGCACATGAACTTGTGGATGGTCTCCGCTACCAAGGGGCAGTTGCAGTCGAAGTCCTGCCGGTATTTGATTGGGGATGAAATGTGGGCGTGGGAAAAGGGAATGGTCCGGGAGTTCCTGGCCCGCCACCATGACCGGTTCAACCGTAAAATCCTGATGGTTTCCCAGGGAGGGGACAAGGGGACGGACTGGGTTGACGAATACGGAAAGGGCCGTATCCATCATTACCATTGGCAATGCCCCGGTTGCCAGGGGTGGAATGCCTATGACTGGCGGGATGTCATTTACAGCAAAGAAGAAAATATTGATTGGGAACGTTTTAAGGAATCCGTCAAGATGGTTTGTCCCCGGTGTTTGCACGAAATAGAGGATACTGTACACAACCGGCGCCATCTGGCTGGCGGCGGCAAGTACGTGTTTTCCGGCAATACGAGCGCCTTGCCGGAGGTCGTGAGTTACAATTTTAATGCTTTGGCCTGTTACTGGGTGTCATGGGCGGATTTGGCCGTGGAATGGATCCTGGCCAATAAAAAGAAGAGGAACGGGGATGTAGAACCGCTGAAAAAGTTTATCCAGAAGCGGCTTGCTCAAAACATTGTGGATTTGGGCGAGAAAGATGACGTGTTGAAAATCCCGCTTACGGCGGAAAGCATGGAGGGGTACGCTGTGGAAAACGAACGGGCGCGCTTCTTAACGGTAGATGTCCAGAAAGGGCACTTTTGGCATACTGTTTACGGAGTGGATGCCGGAGGGGCTTTCCATTTACTTTCGGAGGGGCGTCTTGAAACGTTGGAGGATATTGAACGTAAACAAGCGGAGTTTAACGTGCCTGATCATTGCGTTGCTTTGGACTGCGCTTTTGATACGGATGCCGTGCGGAAGATATGCGGGCTTCATCACTGGTTTTCCATGAATGGGACAGTCAAGGAAGAATACGTGCACAAAATCAGGGGCCGGGGGGTTAAATTGATTTATGCGCCCCTTGAACGTCATATGGTGGAGGGGATACAATGCCTTCATTTCAATTTTTCTTCCCAGCGGGCGAAGGACGTTCTTGCCGCGCGGATTAAATCGGGGCATTTCAAGGTTCCCTATGATGTTTCTGCCGAATACATAAAGCAGATGCAGGCCGAAAGCAAGCAGGAGTCCATAGACAAGCGCACGGGAAGAGTCTCTCTCAAATGGCTTGCGTCCGGCAATAACTCCCACATGTGGGACTGTTCCTGCATGGCGGTGATTTTTGCCATGATTCACCGGATGATTTAAGCGCAACGGGCGCGCACTAGTATATGATGATTCTGTGTCAGGCCGCCCCGTTTGACATTGCCACAACCAGCGGAATTTCTCAATCGGTGACGCTTCGTTTTGTGGACAGCGCCGGCGCCACAAAAGATATTTCCGGCCATGAGTTCCGTTGTGCTGTCCGCGGCCCTGGCGCCGCCGCCATCAAATGTGAGCCTGTAGATGCCAATACGGCTATTTTGTCGTGGAGTCCTCTCAAGGCTGGAATACATGCCTATGACCTTTTCATAACTTCTTCTGATGGGGCGGAGCGCCCTTTGATTAAAGGGGAAATCCATGCCGCTTCCCGTATTACGCCGCCGGGCAATGAAGATGTGGTTACAATTGGAGACGTGAAAATCATGATTCCTGACACCGCAGAAGGAGAGGTGAAAATTATTGATCCTTCCGTGAATGCTGCTGAACGGGCGGAATCCGCTGCTCAAGAAGCCTCAAATGCCAGGAACGATGCTCAGAATGCCAAAAAAGAAGCGGAAAAATCAGCAGAAAGTGCCTCAACATCTGCCACCAGCGCGGCCAACTCCGCCACGGCGGCCCAGCAGGCTCTTGAGGCCATACCGCAGGTGGACGCCTCCGGCAACATGACGCTGGCCGGCAGTTTTTCTGCCACAGGAGGTATTTTTAACGGGCCTCTGGTGATCAACAATCCGAACGGAAGCATGGGCAATGGCTCCTACAATCAGATTTACGGTTTAACCTGGTTTTACGGGCAAGTAGAATTTCGGAAGGGGGGTGTTTTACGTGGCGATTTGTGGGTGGAGAGTGGGACTGTTCGCATTGGGGCTAACGCCGCTTTTAATTGTTCCGGTTCCGGGACTTTTGCAGGGGCCGTCAATGCCAACGGCGGCGTCAACATCCCGCTGGCCGTGGGGGCGGTAACGGACACGGCGGCGGTTAATCGCTTTTATACGTCAGGATTGGCAGGAGCTGTATCAGCGTTGGTTCAGCCTATATACCTTAATTCCAGTTCGATCACAGTCGCGGGTTCCATTTCTAAATCTTCCAAAGGTACTCTTGCCGGGTTGACGCAGCGTTTTTCGGTGGGCGCGGCTTCTGCCGGGTCCAATGCGTACGGGTCAGCGGTTATTCCCCTGATAGGGCCTAACGGTCAATTTAATTACAGTTCCGTGTGCGGATTTTCCCTTGCGGTCAACGCGACAGCCTTCGCTAAATTTACTTTTGGCATAGGCCGCGGCTCAAAAACCAACAGAACCGGGTTGACGATGGATTCTTATTCTATGATTCCGGGGAACGAGCTGGCCGTCAACCATGGGGAAATCATCGATGTTACCATCAATACTCCTTACGATACTGTCCGCAAGGGGTATGAAATCAGAGTAAGGGAAATCTTTTATGTATCGTCCGTTGGACACTGGCAGGTGAAGACGACAACCGTATTTCTTCCGGTAGGCCATAATGAGCTGATGCCAAACGGGCTGAACAGGCTTATTTACATGCAGAGCGGGCTGCCGAGTACAGCAGTGCGGGAGGAAAAGGCGGCTCTTTATATGGAGCTGGGAGGCGGCAGTACCAATACCCTGTTCAAGATAGCTTCTCTCCGCGGCTTCATCGCTTTCGAGGCAGGAACAGGCGTAAGCACCCTGATTATCGACGCGCGCAATGAGAAAACATATGCCCTTTCAGCCGACGCGGGCACAGGCACCAGGCACCTTTATTCCAATGGATTGACCAATCCAACCTATCACGCATTGGAAGCAATGGCCGTCAATGCCATTGAAGCCGAGGAAACGGCTGATTTTGAAGATATTAATATACCTCTCTAATCATGAATAACGCAGAGATACAGATTCAGTTTCCGCAGCCTGGTAACTGGCAGGAATTCACCCTGACGGCCATTTACCCGGACGAGGAAGGGTACACCCGCATAGACCGCTATCAACAGAATGATGTACCAGAGGAGCAGACCCCGGCCATGGCCGCCGTCGTTGCCGCGCTGGTAGGTATGGACGAGGATTGGCAGGCCGTCCAGGTGTGGGCGCATCTAATGACGGCGACTGTCTATAATGAGGATGACCCGTATACCCCCATCGGGCGGAAGGATGAGGTTGCGCTGGATGTTGAGGCGGTTAATGAGCAAGGGGGGCGCCGGTTTTTCACCCCGTATCAATATCCGGAGTTCATCATTGATGACCCCGCCGCCGTGGACTTTTTCAAATACTTCACCAAACAATAAACCATGAATATCAGCAAAGAAGACATCGAAAAGGCCCAGCAGGCGGCATCCGCCCGTTGGGGGAATTGGGTCAAGTATGTGATTGCCGCCATCATCGGCGCTCTGGCCACAGCCGGTTACATCACCGTCACGGGGTGCGGCCATTCCGTGAACGTCACCCCGAACCGTACGGAGGTATGCAAGGACGGCTCCTGTCTGGTGCTGGAACCGGGGCATATCTC
>OWIT01000456.1_pt1 | contig 23009 bp, 13 predicted proteins | sample 1732681 | NCBI WGS metagenome assembly OWIT01 (sample SAMN05065741, study PRJEB22554) | human gut metagenome | biome: ENVO:2100002; feature: ENVO:00000062; material: ENVO:00002003 | host: Homo sapiens | place: USA | reverse complement strand
CGGCATACGAGATGCAGCGTAGTCTCGGGGCTCGGAGATGTGTATAAGAGACAGAGGAATATGCCGCCATGAAGCTGACATTGATGCTGATGGGCGGTTCCGCTTTCCTGCTCATCGGTATTCTGGGCATCTACTTCGGCAGCGGCGGCACCACCATGAACCTGCTGGAGATAGCCCAACTGCACAATATCCCTATTGAGCAGCAACGCATCTGGTTTCCGCTTACCTTCCTCGGTTTCGGCGTACTGGGAGCCCTGTTCCCGTTCCACACATGGAGCCCCGACGGTCACGCATCCGCACCGACTGCCGTTTCCATGCTGCATGCAGGCGTACTGATGAAGCTGGGAGGTTACGGATGCTTCCGCATCGCCATGTATCTGATGCCTGAGGCCGCACAGGAACTCGGATGGATATTCCTCGTGCTGACGGGCATCTCCGTAGTGTATGGTGCATTCTCCGCCTGCGTACAGACCGACTTAAAATACATCAATGCCTACTCTTCCGTATCGCACTGCGGCCTGGTACTTTTCGCCATTCTGATGATGAACCGTACCGCCTGCACCGGCGCCGTACTGCAGATGCTTTCGCATGGATTGATGACCGCCTTATTCTTTGCACTCATCGGTATGATTTACGGACGTACACACACACGTGACGTACGCGAGCTTAACGGGCTGATGAAGATAATGCCTTTCCTTGCAGTATCCTACGTCATTGCCGGTCTTGCCAACCTCGGTTTGCCGGGCCTCAGCGGTTTCATTGCCGAAATGACTATCTTCAACGGGGCGTTCCAACATCCCGATACATTCCACCGCGTATGGACCGTCATAGCCTGTACGAGCATCGTGATCACCGCAGTCTACATCCTGCGTCTTGTGGGCAAGATCCTCTACGGCACTTGCACCGACAAGCACCATCTGACACTGAGCGATGCCACTTGGGACGAGCGTACCGCTGTAATCATCCTCATCGCCTGCGTAGCCGGACTCGGTCTTGCCCCACTGTGGATGAGCAACATGATTGGAGACAGCGTGCTGCCGATAGTCAACAATTTAGTGATGAAGTAATGAAGTGCCGAATCATGAATCACCAGTTACCAATCGCTAATTATTAATCATTAATCAATTCATCACTAAATAACATGGATTACTCCCAATTTCTTTTAATGAAAGAAGAGCTGTCGCTGATAGCGGTCATCGTTATCCTGTTCATAGCCGACCTCTTCATGAGTCCGGATGCGCACAAGAATGACGGCAAGCCGATGTTGAACACTATGCTGCCCGTTGCTCTGCTCATTATCCATACGCTTATAACCATTGTCCCCGGTCCGGCGGCTGACGCCTTCGGCGGAATGTACCACAACCAGCCCATACAGAGCATCGTCAAGTCCATCCTCAGTGTAGGTACGCTCATCGTATTCCTTATGGCACACGAGTGGATGCGTCTTCCCGATACGGCAATCAAGCAAGGCGAGTTCTACATACTGACCCTCTCCACACTGCTGGGCATGTACTTTATGATTTCCGCAGGACACTTCCTGATGTTCTTCATCGGACTGGAAACGGCAAGCATCCCGATGGCTGCTTTGGTGGCCTTCGACAAATACCGCCACCATTCTGCCGAGGCAGGCGCCAAATACATCCTTACCGCCCTGTTCTCCAGTGGTTTGCTGCTTTATGGCATTTCACTGATATACGGTTCGGTAGGCACGCTCTACTTTGCCGACATCCCGGCACATCTGGACGGGAACCCGTTGCAGATTATGGCATTCGTATTCTTCTTCTCCGGCATGGGTTTCAAGATTTCGCTGGTACCTTTCCACCTGTGGACGGCAGACGTTTACGAGGGTGCTCCAAGTACGGTAACCGCTTACCTGAGCGTCATCTCCAAAGGATCGGCGGCATTCGTGCTGATGACAATCCTTTACAAGGTGTTCGCGCCCATGGTGGTGCAATGGCAGGAAGTGCTTTACTGGGTGATCATCGCCTCCATTACGCTCGCCAACCTCTTTGCGCTTCGTCAGGAAAACCTGAAGCGACTGATGGCATTCTCCAGTATCTCACAGGCAGGATACATCATGCTGGGTGTGATCAGCGGGACATCGCTGGGCATGACCTCGCTGGTATACTACGTACTGATTTACCTGTTTGCCAACCTTGCAGTCTTTACGGTTATCACGATTGTGGCATTGCGTTCCCATAAATTCACGCTGGAAGATTACAACGGGCTGTACACCACCAACCCCAAACTGGCGTTCCTGATGACGCTGGCATTGTTCTCTCTGGCAGGTATCCCCCCGTTTGCAGGTTTCTTCTCGAAGTTCTTCATCTTTGCGGCAGCGTTCGAAAGCGGTTTCCACTTGCTGGTATTCATTGCGTTGATCAACACGATCCTGTCACTTTACTACTATCTGAAGATTGTGAAGGCAATGTACATCAACAAAAGCGATGAGCCTATCGCCACTTTCCGCAGCGATAATTACACACGCGCCAGCCTTGCCATCTGTACGCTGGGCATCGTGGCGCTGAGCATTGCCAGTGTGGTATACCAGTCCATCGACAAATTCTCATTCGGAATGTAACGGTTGCTTTCCCGCAAAATAACTTTTATAATATTCCCTTTCACCGTCCGCACCCTCTTGTCCATAGGAGGAGGACGGGTGAAAGGGGATATTTATTTTCATATTGCCGCACTGCCGCATGCAGCATTGCATCACTTCATTATCTGATTTCTGTATTGCGTGGGAGTCAGCTTGGTGAGTTGTTTAAAGGTGCGGTTGAAGTGCGAGATAGAGTCGAAGCCACATTCTACGGCTATTTGCGAAACCTCCATATCACCGATAGTCAGCAATTTGCACGCGTAGCCTATGCGCATGTCCGTCACATATTGCAAAAAAGTCCTCTCCGTCACTTCCTTAAAGAACCGGCAAAAAGCGCTGCTGTTCATATTCGCCATTTCGGCAATCTCGTCGAGTTTGAGTGATCGGGTATAATTGCTGTTGATAAAGGAAATGATTTTATCAATCCGTTTGTTTCCCACTGCCGGAAACTTCTCATAGTAGAAAGGGCTTGCCAGCATCTTCCTCTGAACGGAGACAGACAGTTCCTGCAACAAATCCAGCAATCCCGCTATCTGTCCAAATCCTTTCAGTCCGGGAAAGCCGGACATCATGCCGCACACCGGACCGCTACCGGCGGTATGGAGAAGCACCCCCCGCTTAGACTCCTCCAGCAGCAGCCTTATCTGGTGAAACTGCGGATAATGGTCGAAAGAATATTGCATAAAATTCTCCTCGAACTGAACGATAGTCCCCTGAACACGCAGCATGGGATTGCCGCACCGATATTCATCGTCACTCCGCATATAATGAGGCAGGTTGGGGCCGAACAATATCACATCCCCGTCGGCAAATTGCTCTATGCAGTCGCCTACAAAGCAGCAGCCGCGGCCTTTCTTCACATAGATAATCTCGTACTGGCTGTGGAAGTGCCAGGGATAGGTGAAGCGGTCGTAGTCGTAGTAACGCGCTTTTATCGGATTGGACTCCGATATCTGGAGTTGTTCGTTTATTATTTGTCTCATAACGCTGCTTGATGTTGGTTGTGGCATCCATCGCCCTGCCGGCAGAACAAAGATACGAATAATAATCAGTTATCCAAACCGGAGCTTCCCATATAGCTAAGTATCAGCGACCTTGATGTCCCACTATCATTTTCAATAATGGGACTTATACTCCCGCCACTTCCATTTACGAGGGAACGATGTTCTCTATACGACTGAACCCGGCTCTCATTACGATTGAAACACACTCCCATTACGACTGAAACAGGCTCCCATTACGTGTGCAAATATCTGCCCACCTCCCCGTAGAAGCAACCGTAACATTTTTCTTCCGATACATGCAAATATCTGCAAACATCCTGCAAATATCCATTCATGAGCGAAGTGTTTTAGTGCCTATATTTGCAATAAATAATCATTTTAAATCATTAATACAAAAAGAAGTATGGAAAAGACTTGGAGATGGTTTGGCAAGAAAGACAAAATAACGCTTGACATGCTGCGGCAAATCGGTGTGGAAGGTATCGTTACCGCCTTGCACGATGTGCCCAACGGCGAAATATGGACAGAAGAGGCAATCAATGATTTGAAGCAATACATTGAGTCCTACGGCCTGCGCTGGTCGGTTGTAGAGAGCTTGCCCGTATGCGAAGCCATTAAATATGCCGGACCGGAACGCGACAAGTTGATAGAAAACTATAAAGTCAGTCTCGCCAATCTGGGTAAATGCGGCGTCAAGACCGTATGCTACAACTTCATGCCCGTCATCGACTGGATACGTACAGACTTGCAGCATCCATGGGCGGACGGCACCTCATCGCTCTACTTCGACCGGGTGCGTTTTGCCTATTTCGACCTCCGCATCCTCCAACGTGAAGGAGCGGAAAAAGACTATTCCCCGGAAGAGCTCGCCAAAGTGGAGGAACTGGACAAAACCATTACCGAAGCCGAGAAGGAAAGCCTCATCGACACGATTATCGTAAAGACACAGGGATTCGTCAACGGCAACATCAAAGAGGGCGACAAGAACCCGGTGAACATCTTCAAGAACCTGCTGGCCCTGTACAAAGGCATAGACCGCGACGCACTCCGCGAAAACATGCGGTATTTCCTTGCCGCAATCATGCCGGTGTGCGAGGAATACGGAGTGAACATGTGCGTACATCCCGATGATCCTCCTTTCCAGGTATTAGGGCTGCCGCGCATCGTCACCAACGAAGAGGACATCGCCTGGTTCCTGAATGCGGTGGACAATCCGCACAACGGACTGACTTTCTGTGCCGGCTCGCTCAGTGCAGGAGAGCACAACGACACTCGTGAACTTGCCCGGAAGTTTGCATCACGCACCCACTTCGTGCATCTGCGCAGCACCGCAGCCATGCCGGGCGGAAACTTCATAGAAAGCTCACACCTGTCAGGACGCGGACATCTCATCGACCTCATCCGCATCTTCGAGAAAGAAAACCCGGCCCTGCCGATGCGCGTAGACCATGGACGGATGATGCTGGGCGACGAGAACAAGGGATACAACCCCGGCTACTCATTCCATGGCCGCATGCTGGCACTGGCACAGGTGGAAGGAATGATGGCAGTGGTACAGGATGAAATGAAAGGATAAAACTCTAAATAAAAAAAAGAAAAAAGATTATGAACGAACAATTCAGTATTGCAGGTAAAGTGGCAGTCATCACCGGTGCAGGTGGTGTTTTGGGTGGCAGCATTGCCAAATGTTTTATGCAACAAGGCGCCAAAGTTGTGGCAGTGGACATCCGTCAGGAACAGCTGGACAAGCGTGTAGAAGAGTTGAAGACATACGGCGAGGACGTAATCGGCATTGTGGGTAACGTGCTGGACATCGCCAGCCTTGAGAAACTTGCCGACGACATTGTGGCAAAGTGGGGACGCATTGACATCCTGCTCAACATTGCCGGTGGAAACATGCCGGGCGCAACATTGGCTCCCGACCAGCACTTCTATGACATGGACATCTCCTGCTGGGAGAAAGTTACCAACCTGAACATGAACGGAACCGTTTATCCGTCTTTGGTATTCAGCAAGGTCATGGCAAAACAGGGTAAAGGGTGCATTGTCAACGTATCTTCCATGGCTGCTTACAGCGCCATTACGCGCGTTCCGGGTTACTCGGCAGCCAAAACAGCCGTTGCCAACTTCACCCAATGGCTGGCAAGCGAACTGGCTCTGAAATATGGAGACGGCATCCGCGTCAACGCCATTGCTCCCGGTTTCTTCATCGGCGACCAGAACCGCGCCGTACTCATCAACCCCGACGGCTCACTGACCGACCGCAGCAAGAAAGTATTGGCAAAGACTCCGATGAAACGTTTCGGCGACATCAACGAGCTGAACGGCGCCGTACAGTTCCTGTGCAGCGATGCCGCCAGCTTCGTCACAGGCGCACTGCTCCCCATTGACGGTGGCTTCAGCGCATTCAGCGGCGTGTAAGCAGAAAGTTTAAATAAGGTTGTGAAGCATAACAGCATAAGGCAAAGCCTATGTTGTTATGCTTCATTTTTTTCATGGCTAAATGTCTTTTTAGGATTCGTGTAACAGAACCTTAACACTTTTGAAAGCGTAATGTATACGCCGCGTATCAGCCGCGTAACATTCTCTCCTCATCTTTGCAGCGAATTAAGAAACGCATTAAAAAGACAAGCATGAAATCAGATTCAGGAAAAGTTCTCTTCTTTATTTTATTTCTCACACTCTCTGCCATGACGGTCGTGGCAGGCACCATTAAAGGCACCGTCACCGACAAGCAGACCCGGGAACCTCTGACCGGAGCCACCATACAGATAGCAGGAACAACACAAGGCACCGTTGCCGATGTGGACGGTAACTACTCCTTGGATGTAAACAACGGAACTTATACATTGGCCATTAAATATGTAGGCTACAAGGACATCATCATAAACAACGTAAAAGCCGGCAAATCCGACCTCATACTGAACTTTGAGCTGGAGAGCGACGCACAGGCTTTGGGTGAAGTGTCGGTAGTGGCCAGAAAGAACCTTGAGGGCGAACGCGCCTTGCAGATGGAACGCCGGAAAGCAACCCTCGCCATCGAGAACCTCGGTTCGAAGGAGATGAGCCTCAAAGGCATCGGCAATGTGGAAGAAGGAGTAAAGAAGATTACGGGCATCTCCGTTGCCGATGCAGGCCAACTCATTGTGCGCGGACTGGGCGACCGTTACAGCACCACAACCCTGAACGGACTCCCCATAGCCTCGCCCAACCCCGACAACAAACTGATTCCGCTGGACCTTTTCCCGTCGAGTACCGTACAGAACATCACAGTAAGCAAGGTATACAACGCGGAAGCCTTCGCCGACTATTCGGGTGCACACATCGACATCAATACCAAAGAGAATATCACCGAAGACTTCTTCAACATCGGTTTCAATACCGGCGGCAAATTCAACACACTGGGCAAAGACAGCTACCGGATGAACCGCAACGGCTCGCTGTTCAGAACCTCCGGTGTGGACCAGGCCGCACTCAACATGCCCCTGTCTGAATTCGACAACTACGTAAAGACAAGGAATATATTCGACACCTCATTTGCCGTAAAGAAGAAATCCTCCCTACCGGACTTCAGCGGCAACCTCGGTTTCGGCAAAAACATCGGCATCGGCAGCCAGACACTCAGCATACTGGCATCCGCAAGCGCCGGCAACAGCTTCCAGAACATGGACAACGCTTTCTACAAAACCCTGGAAGCCACAGGCAGCGTGCAGGACAACTTTGCCTACGACAGCTATGCCCAGGAACTGAAACTGGCCGCATTGGGGCACATAGGCTACACCCTGCGCCGCCACGACCGCATAGGCTACACCTTTTTCTATGCACGCAACGCCACCGACACCTACCAACGTCGTGAGGGTATAGACGCCGAAGACCACGAACTGACAGGAAGCAACAACATCACCCACATCTACTCCTTGCAGAACCACCAGTTGGACGGGGTTCACAGCTTCGGCGGACGCGAGCAGTGGGAACTCACCTGGGGCGGCTCATACAGCAAGACGGGCAGTGAAGAACCCGACAGACGCCAAGTGATGTACATAAAGAACGACAACGGCACACTCAGCCTCTTCAAGCTGAACCGTCAGGAAACCATGCGTTACTTCGGCAGCTTGGACGAGGAAGAATGGAACGGCAACCTCGCCATGCGCTGGAAATGGAACGAAAACAACTTCCTGAAGTTAGGCGTCAACTACAAGAACAAAAGCCGCGACTACAAGGCAACCCGTTTCTACTATAACCTCAACAAAATAGATCCCGTCATCACCGATATTTATGACACCGACGGATTTCTGAACCAAGAGAACATAGCCGACGGAAATGTAGTGGTGCAACGCGTGATGCAGCCCAAAGACAGTTATCGTGCCGGAAACGAAATCTACTCCGGTTATCTGCTGACTGATTTCTACCCTGTACCATCATTATTAGTAAACCTCGGCGTGCGCTACGAAATCAGCAGGCAATGGGTGGACTATGCCACCGACGGCGGCGACTGGTATGCCGAACGACGCAACCTTGACAAGAACGACCTCTTCCCCACCCTGAATCTGAAGTACACAGTGAACGATGCCAACAGCATCCGCTTCTCCGCTTCGCGCACCGTCACCCGTCCCTCGTTCATCGAAATGGCGCCTTTCCTCTACCAAGAGTCCTACGGCTCGGCACAAATCCGCGGTAATAACGAATTGCAAAACGGTTACAACTACAATTTCGACCTGCGCTATGAACACTTCGGCAAGAACGGAGACATGATTTCACTGACCGCCTACTTCAAATACTTAGACAGTCCGATAGAACGTATCCAAGCCTTGCAAGGCGGAGCCACGCTACACAGTTTCCAAAATGCAGACAACGGCATGGCAGGCGGTATGGAAGTGGAGCTCCGCAAACAACTGATGAAAGACCTCCGCCTGGGAGCCAACATCAGCTACATGTACACCAACGTGAAACTGCCCGAAGGCGGCGCCTACACCAACAAGGAACGCCCCCTGCAAGGTGCATCCCCTATCCTTGCCAATGCCGACCTCACCTACTCGCCCCGCTTCGGCGAAGAACGGCAACTGAACCTCGCCCTGCTCTACAACCTGCAAGGCAGCCGTATCCATGCGGTAGGCGTATCCAAACTGGGGGACATCAAACAGCAAACCCTGCATACACTGAACTTCAGCGCCGGCTATGACATCAACAGCCACTTCAGCCTGAAACTGCAGGTGAACGACCTGCTGAACCGCGCCGTCATCTTCAAGCAGGAAGTACCCTCTACCGGAGAGGAGGTAGAAGTGGAACGCTACAAGAAAGGCGCCAACCTTGAAATAGGTTTCAGCTACAAACTGTAAAAACAAAATATAGAGAGAAACAAAAAGTTATACGAACGATAACACTAATTTAATTCATTTATTATGGAATCTTTAAAATGGAAATTTTTATCACTTGCCCTCGTGGCAAGCATGTCTTTCCTCACTTCTTGTAGTGATGACGACAACAACGGCGGAAACGACAACGGTGAAGTGGAAACCCTGAAAGGAACGATTACCTCGGATGTAACCCTGAAAGCGGGCACCACGTACAAACTGAGCGGCGAGTACATCGTTGAAGCAGGCGCCACACTGAACATCGAGGCAGGCGTAAAGATTATATCCGTCTACGACGATATAGTGGATTATATCCTGATAAAGCAAGGTGCCAAAATCAATGCCATGGGTACGGCAAACGCTCCTATCGTCATGACCAGCGAAAAGGAAGAACCGGGTGCCTGGGGCGGTATCCACATCTGCGGCAAGGCACACACCAATGCCGAAGGAGGTAAAGGAAGTTCCGAAATCGGCGGTGCCGTTTATGGCGGCAACGACGATGCCGACAACTCCGGCAAACTGCAATATGTGCGCGTAGAATACACCGGCTATGCTTTCGATGAGGAACATGAAGCCAACGGAATCACGTTCTACGGTGTGGGCAGCGGTACAATCGTAGACCACTGTCAGGCCTACAAAGGCTCGGACGACGGTTTCGAATTCTTCGGCGGCTCTGTAAATGTCAGCAACATGGTGGTGGTGAGTTGCAGCGACGACTCTTTTGACTGGACCGAAGGATGGAACGGAAAGGGCACCGACCTCGTTGCCTACCAAGAACCCAAAGCCACATTGGGCTACGACTGCGACTGCCTCATCGAAGCCGACAACAATGAAAACGACAATGCAGCCAGCCCCATATCACACCCTACACTAAAGAATCTCATCCTTGCAGGTAATGGTGAAAGCAAACAGGGTATCCGCCTGCGCCGCGGCACCCAAGTCCATATAGACAATGCCAAAGTATGCGGCAAAGGCCAACCACTGGCAATAGAAAGCGCATTGACCAACAGTGCTTTGAAGAACGGCACTTCCTTACTGGCCAACATGACTATTTCTGCCGAACTGACAACCGACGGCGACTACACCAATGCCGATTTCATTGCCGCAACAGGCAACAAAGTGGACGCCGCCTTGTCATACGCCTCTTTCGATGCCATAAAAGCGGAATGTGACTGGATGAACGGAAACTGGGTGAAATAAGCATACATTGCTCATTGAATATTTTATTAGGAGTTTATTAAAAAAGGAGGTTGTGTCAAAAAAAACGCTGACACAACCTCTTACTTTTCCGGTTCTCACAAACCGTTATATCTATGAAGTCTCCGCCGGATACTTCACCGCAGAAAATCAAGACAACACCCTTTGGAAATCCCTTCCGGACGGTGACTGGAACACCTGCAAATCGAACTCTGGAATAATGGCCAGTACATGGTCGAAGACATCGGCCTGTACACCCTCGTAGGGCACCCAATCCTTGATAGCACAGAAGAAATAAAGCTCCATAGGAATACCATGATCGGTGGGTTGCAACTGACGAACCATGCAGACAAGCTCTTGGTTCACATCGGGAAGGCTCTTCAAATAGGCAGTCAGATAAGCCCGGAATACTCCCAAGTTGGTTTGACGGCGGCCGTTGACAAGGACGGAGTTATCAATATGATGCTCTTTATTGTACTCCTCTATCACCGCCTCTGTATGCTCCACATAATCTTTCAGCAAACGGATCTTCCGATATTTGTCCAGCATCTCCGGCGTGCAGAACTTCACGCTGTTCATATCAATATTAATGGAACGCTTCACACGACGTCCGCCGCTCTCACGCATCCCCCGCCAATTCTGGAACGAGTCGCTGACAAGCAGATAGGGCGGAATTGTAGTAATGGTATTATCCCAGTTACGCACCTTCACTGTGTTCAGCGTGACTTCTATCACCGTACCGTCAGCTCCATATTTGGGCATTGCAATCCAGTCGCCCACCTTCAACATGTCATTGGCAGACAACTGCACACCGGAAACAAACCCCATAATCGAATCCTTGAACACCAACATCAGTATAGCGGCAGAAGCGCCCAGACCGGCCAGCAATGACAACGGAGATTTATCAATCAGGATACTTACCACAATGATGGCCCCTACAAACCACAGAATCACCTGAACCGTCTGCAACATTCCCTTCAGCGGCCGGTCACGTAGCTGCTCCTTCTCGCTGTACACGCTATAAACAGCTTTCATGAATGAGTTTATGAAACTCAGAAAAGTGATGAGAATATAAATGAGGCAAACACGCTGGATGAATCCCAAAGTGGAAGAACTCGTCTCGGCAAAAGCCACCGGAATAAAAATATAGATTATAACGGGAGCCACCATCCGGCTGAGATGAATCAGCACCTTACGGTCAAAAACAATATCATCCCATGTAGCTTTTGTTTTCCTTATCAGGTGCGCCACCACCTTCAACAAGATATTCCGGCAGAGAACATCTGCCAGAAAAGCAACGATCAGTACAAGCGCAAAAGCTATAAACTGGTCGAGCATATCAGCCAAGGAAGGGGCTATTCCCCAGGAAACCAATAATTCGTCGATATTTTTTAATATGTCCATGATAAGAAGGGGATAAAAGATAAAATTAAAATATCAGGTATAAAAAGATTAAAGGTGCTCCCGTTCGAGAAACTCCCGTATATCCTCTTTCAACCACTGATAGAGATAAAGGTTCTTGTAACCGCTGTTTTTCTTCAACATAACGGACACATTGACCTGACTGTTCTCATAGCCTGTCAGCTCATTGCGAAACTGCTCGTTATGCTCCGCCAAACGTTTTATCTCCTGCTCGCGCTCACGACGGAGCACTGTGCAAACGGGTATCAGCAATTTCAAGACCACGCAGTCCATAATGTGATGTCCCTGCATATAAAGATAGGTGTTATCAGGAATCAGCCCTAATTTCCGCAGCTCCTCGCCCAGCTTGTCGACGTGCTCTATGTGTTGCGGGAAACGGGTCCGCATCTCGGACAGCTTGGCAGATACCGCACGTTGCATATTGTCCAGAGCGCTATAAGGATGACGGAGACTTATTTCCTGAAGACGGACATAGTTGTTGAAGTCATACATGGGAAATGTGTGCGTATCATGCTGCCGGTAGAACCACACATTCCATAGGAACAACGGATAAGCGATTTGTGAATAACGCTTCAGGAAAGCGGGAAAGTCAAGAATATAACGGTCGTTCAACGTTGCCTGCACGCATACTTCATGGAGACTCTCGGCAAAACAATGGAAGTTCTCAATGGCATATCCGTAAGTCTGGAAAATATAAGGGTTGCGGTTTATCTTCCGCGATACGTTGGTGGCTCCCTGAAGCAGAAAGTCGTAATCACTGTCCACACAAGCTATCAGACTGCGTCCCAGCTCCGTAGTGTTGAGCGTATTCATCAGCACCATTTTCTTACCCTTGGCCAATGAAGTGGCGGAAGGAAGCATTACCTGAAAATAGCGTTCTTCATTCTCGAACTCTGCCAAAAGAGTACGCCAAAATGCTATATCATCATAGCTTTCCACATATGCCACAATGCGCCTGCGCCCTTTCTTCGATGAGAATTTATGCGCGGCGTCCAGATAAGCCGAGGTCAGATTATGTCGTAAAGATGTTGCCACGTCACTAATCGCTAATCACTAAACACTAATCACTGTTGAAATATCCTCCACCTCCGTCACAGCATCCAACCATCCTTCCATGATGACGGCAGGCGAATGAGTGGTAAGGATAAGTTGTACATTCGGATTCAGATCACGTATCATACCGATAAGTTTCTGTTGCCATTCTATGTGTAATGACGCTTCCGGCTCATCCATAAAGAGTACGCAATGCTCTTCATTACGTACAAGGACCGTCAGCAGAATCACCAGCATTTGTTTCTCACCGGACGAAAGTTTATAGGGCAAAAGCTGCTCGCCGTCTTGAAAGAAAACGATGTCATTGCTCTTCCTGTCGATTTTCTTACGGGTGTAGCTGAACAGTTCGTCCACCATATCCTGAAATTTCCGTTTAGGAACGGACAGATCGGGAGCCAGTTTTCGCTGTTCGTCATCACCGCTCAGCAGTTCAATCATTTTGTTTCCGATGTTCACCTGATAGTCAAGGTAGCGACGTTGAAGCAGATAGAGCTGCCAATCCAACTCGGACTTCACATTCGGATCCGCCATACGGGCGGTAAAATCTCCCATGATAAGGGGACGGTCGTAACTGCGGATCACATCATAAGGAATGAAGGTAGCCACCGGATTATCGAAGAAAACATGTACCCCGTTCTTCTCATCACTCTTTACTTCTCCTGTGGTCTGTTCCAGATAGCCCACCGAACGGTTCAGAATTGTGGTCTTTCCCACTCCGTTGATGCCGGAAAGTATATTGACGTCAGGACGCAACTCCCAAGCTATGTTGTAGCGATGCCACAACCCATGTATTTCGATACGCTTGATGTAATTAGCTTGTATTTCCATGATTTCTTATTTTAAGCCCTGTCACTTTGTTACAAAAGTATGGCAAAATAAAAGAAAAAACAAATGTAACTTACTATTCTTTGTTTCAAAAAAATATTGTTCTTTTGCAGCTCAAAAGAAATACAGATATGAACAAGAACATACAAGGTCACCTGTTTGCTTTGACCGCCAATATCCTATGGGGATTAATGGCGCCTATCGGCAAATCCGCACTGGCTGAATTTTCAGCTTTGTCCGTTACAACTTTCCGTATGGTGGGTGCGGCAGCCTGCTTCTGGTTGCTCTCACTGTTCTGCAAACGCGAACAAGTGGATCACCGGGACATGTTGAAGATATTCTTTGCAACGCTTTTTGCATTGGTATTCAACCAGGGAGTGTACATCTTCGGCCTGTCCATGACCTCACCCATCGACGCATCCATCGTAACCACCACCCTTCCCATCGTCACCATGATTGTAGCCGCCATTTATCTGAAAGAACCTGTTACCAACAAAAAAGTGTTGGGCATCTTCGTAGGAGCAATGGGAGCCTTAATACTGATTATGAACAGCCAGAATACCGGAAGTGGCGGTGGCAGCGTCATAGGCGACTTGCTATGCTTGATTGCCCAAATCAGCTTCTCTATCTACCTGACCGTATTCAAAGGACTGTCCCAGAAGTACTCCCCCATTACACTGAACAAGTGGATGTTTGTATACGCCTCAATGTGCTACATTCCCTTCTCTTATCATGGAATAGCCGCCATTCAATGGGCTGAAGTTTCCACTGCGGCATTGGTGCAAGTGGGTTATGTAGTGGTGGGAGGCAGCTTCCTTGCCTATATATGCATTATGACGGCACAAAGATTACTGCGTCCCACAGTAGTGAGCATGTACAACTATATGCAACCCATCGTAGCTTCAATAGTTACGGTCGTAATCGGTATGGCAACATTCAATCTGGAAAAAGGAATTGCCATTGCACTGGTGTTTCTCGGTGTATATATCGTAACACAAAGCAAGTCACGCAAGGACTTCGAGAAAGAGGGGAAAGAGGTGTAAGGAAGCAAAGCTTCGTTTATTATGAATTATGAATTGCCATGCGGCATAACAGCACAACCAATTCATAATTCATAACTATTAAATTCCTTATTTTTTCAGCTCTGCAAAATAAGTATCCAACAGATTCTTTGCAGCGACAAAAGACGTCAGATTGCCTTTCAGTACCTGATTCTCCTTGCCGGCCAGCATCGCTTCAATCTTGGGGTTCTGATAGAAACTATCGCGAAGCTGTTCGTTAATGGTTTCATACATCCAATATTTGCTTTGTTCATTACGGCGATGTTCAAAATAGCCGTTATCTTTTACAAAGTCAATATACTTATATACCATGTCCCATACTTCCTGCACTCCAAGATTATAGAAACCCGAATAGGTCAGCACTTGCGGTGTCCAGCCGCTCTCCGGAGCCGGAAAAAGATGCAGCGCATTACGAAATTGAGTAGCAGCCAGCTTGGCACGTTCCAGATTATCTCCGTCCGCCTTGTTGATAACGATGCCGTCTGCCATTTCCATAATACCGCGCTTGATACCTTGCAGTTCATCGCCCGTACCGGCAAGCTGGATAAGCAGGAAAAAGTCCACCATTGAGTGCACAGCAGTCTCACTCTGTCCTACCCCTACCGTTTCAACGAATATCTTATCAAATCCGGCAGCCTCGCAAAGTACGATTGTCTCACGCGTCTTACGTGCCACACCTCCCAATGAGCCTGCCGAAGGGCTGGGACGGATGAAAGACTTGGGGTGAACGGAGAGTTTCTCCATACGGGTTTTGTCGCCCAAGATGCTGCCCTTGCTGCGTTCGCTGCTTGGGTCGATAGCCAATACAGCCAGTTTCCCGCCGTATTTCTCCAATACATGCAATCCGAACACATCAATAGACGTACTCTTACCGGCTCCCGGCACCCCACTGATACCGATACGAATGGAGTCTCCCGAATACGGCAGACACTTCTCTATTACCTCCTGAGCTATGGCCTGATGTTCCGGTTTTACACTTTCCACCAACGTCACAGCCCGGCTCAATATCGTAACATCACCCTTAATAATACCCTCTACGTACTCTGCTACGGAAAGTTGACGTTTTTTGGGCTTCCGCTTCAAATAAGGATTGACGGACGAAGGTTGCTCAATGCCTGCATTGACAACCAAGCCTTTATATTCTCCGCTATTTTCAGGATGTTCCATGATAAGATTTATGGTTTGATTATTTCGCTTTAATATTAATCTCTACTTTCGATTGCATCGGGTCATTCGTAATCATCAGCAAACGCAGATGACGGCGTTTCTTCCCAATGTTCTTTTTCACAACAGTAACACGAAGGCGGGTACTTTCTCCCGGTTGCAACACACTCTTCTTCAAACTGACGCCCACAGCCGGATGAAAAACCTGAAGCTTACTGATTCGTAAAGGAGAACGTCCGGTATTGGTTATGATAATATCCTGACGTGCCTTTGATTTCTTTGCCAATACGGCACTCATATCGATGTCCTTTGTGGAAAGATTGACAACGGGAGCATTTGCCTTTTCCGCCTCGGTCATGCCTGAAAAATCGGGTAACAGAATGGCAGAAACGGGTATTTCATTTTCATCGCCCACCTTGTCACCGGAAAAACGCGCCAAGTAGACCGATGCTTGCGTCAGCCCGAAGTCCGTCAGCCGTTCGGAATCCAGTGTAACGGTTATAACGCCCTTCTCACCCTTTTGCAAGACATTAGGCTTAACCTCTGTTTGCAAATAAGGCGGCAGATGCATCAGCACAGGCTCGTATGGACGGTCCGACAGGTTCACGACTCCAATATGCACGACGGGCTTTTCGCCGGCTTGCACATCAGGAAAATCAAGGCTGTTCTTATCAATACGTATCTGCCCGATAAGGTACGGATGGGTTTTAGTAAAATCCTTTATTTCCTGCACCACCTCTCCATTGAACTTCAAATAGACCAAATGCGGCTGCGCATTGCTGTAAATGGCTACGGATTTATTGAAATGCCCCAAAGCCTCCGCATCAAAAGTGACATCGACCACTCCCTTTGCCCCCGGTGCGATAGGAGTCTTTGTCCACCGGGCTACGGAACAGGCGCAATCGGGCTCCACGTCGGTAAGTACCAGCGGCTGGTTACCTGTGTTCGTAATGGAGTATTGCACCGTTACCGGATGTTTCCATTCAATCTGTCCGAAATCGTACGTCTCCGTATTGGAAGTAAAACGCGGTTGTGCTACGGCAGTCAGTGCCGTAGCAGCAAGCGCATATAAGGTGATAAAACTGCGTTTCATTTATATTGTTTCTAAATTAGCTGCACAAATGTAAAGTTTTTAAGTGATATACGCAGACTTTCTTTCCGCTTTTTATAACCTATAAACATTCAATAGCAACTAAATCTATCTACTCTATTTGATAACAACAGTACCTCCCGCAGAATGAGAAGCATATTCCGGCGCATAAGCACACTCTACGGTAGCCAGTCCGGTTTCATACATTCCTCCACGAGCAACCCGGTAGCTATGTTCCAATACATAAACTCCTTTGCCCAAATGATCGAAGAAGAAATTAGTTCCGGCATCTTCCACTTCTGCATAATAGCCCATACCATTATTCCAACGATAGCCTGAAAGTGAACTTACCGGTTCGAAGCAGGCTCCACGCTGGTCTTTCAGCTGGATAAAATCCATAGCCCGGTCCAAACTAAGAGTCAGCCGGGATACGACCTTATCACCTACCGAAAGCTGCGTGCCCTCCGACAGCGGTTGCAAGGACTTCTGTCCGTCGGCCGAGATACGCTCTACAAAGAGTTTCTTCTCAATATTCAGTTCGCTGCCCTGTTGCTTCACATCGGATATGGGCGACAAGTATTGTGCACAGACGGCCCCCCACGCAATGCCTGCATCTCTCTTCTCTACGGTAACTGACTTAGCCTTTACCTCAGGACTTCCTTGAACAAAGGCCTCCTTGATGTATCCCAATCCCGGAACAGCGGTCTTTGCAGGTGAGAAAGTCTCCAAGACCTTATTTCCCAAAGTGATGCGGACATCTCCTTTACTTTCCAGCAAATCGCTGCCCTGACAAAGCAATGCATAAACCGCATCGGCAGTAGCTACCGGAGAATTCCAGCTTGTCGTCTGTTTCTGTTTCAGCAACCAAAGCTTCATTTCTTCTATCAAAGCATCGTTGCCGCCAGCCTCGCGCAAGGCTTCCATTACAGCCACATGTGCAGGAACCGGCATCATACCCCAAGTATAAGGATTGGCATGGAAAGCAAAATGCGCTCCCATTTCGTCCGTTTGCACAAGATGTTCTTTAATAGAAGCTATAAACTCATTCGCTTCCGTCCTGCGTCCCTGTTTCTGCAAGATAATGGCGGTCTGCGCTTTGCAAATCATTGTACCGTTCACAAGGTTACGTCCCAACTTGGTAAGGAAGTAATCGAACATTTTTGCATACTCACCGGAGAGTTTTACCGAACCGAGAGCCACCAAATACATGTATTCCATAGTGGCATCCGACAGGGTGGTAATCTTAGTCCCGTTCTTCTCTGCCTTACGGATAGCACGATATTCTTTCAGTGCTTCTTCATTCAGATAGTCAAAAGCCTTGGCTTTCATCACCACAGCTTCTTCCGGCAATGCCCTATCCGTAAGTAAAGAAAGCCGGACAAGCAGTCCGGTGATATATCCCGTTACATAACGGTTGCCGGACATACCGCCAAACCAGCTCCATGCCCCTTCTTCGTTCTGCAGTTCTTTCAATTTGAGCAAGGACGCCATATTACGGTAATTCAATTGATTTACATCGAACAAAGTAGCGATACGCTGCTGCTGTTCCGCCTCGGTAGTGGCTTCGAGCAGCCAGGGGGACTCACCCAACAGAATATTCTTCACATCCTGATTTTTCTCTAACTGACTGAGGAAAGTATCTTTTGTTCCGCCCGACAAACGCCAGTTGTCGAATACCGCTTTAATGCGCGGCTGGCTATTGGCGATATAGCCCGCCAAAGTATTGGCATAGAAAGCAGCTGCCCAAGAAATGGCATTATCCGTTGCAGGTTGGCTCAGTACAGGCAGGGCTTGTACGGCATACCATGCCGGATTACCCGTAAATTCTACTGTCAGGCGGCGGTCGGTCGCAGTACGGCTGTTGCCGTTGAAAAGGCTGTCCAGTGAGAAAGTACGTGTTTCCCCACCACGAACAGGCATGGCGAGTGTTTCTGTAATATACTCCTTATTGCTCAGAACAGGCAACAGATGCTGTTCACCGTCACTGAACGTGCCGCCGTCGGCCACCATGCGGACACCAAGCAGGTCGTAACGGTCTGTTACGTCAAACCGGAAATCAACCGATGCCGTCTTTCCTGCTTCCACTGAGAATTTTTGACGACGGGTGGAAATAATCTTCTCCGTCATCGGGTCAAAAAGGGTTAATACGGCCGTCCCTCTTATCTCCTTATCCGTCAGATTGGCAATACCGGCAGCTATCTGTGTCTTATCACCTACCCGCACAAAGCGCGGCATATTCGGAGTCAGCATAAACTCTTTGGATGTAACGGCAGTAGCATCCAGCACGCCTGTCATCATATCCTTGGTATGGGAATAACCGCGGAAATTCCAACGTGTCAGGCTCTGCGGCATAGTAAATGAGAAAGTGACCTCTCCCTGCTCGTTGGTACGCAACTGAGGATAGAAGAAAGCCGTTTCTGCAAAATTAGTACGCAAACCTGCCATAGGCTGTAACGCCTGCTCATCAAGTGGGATGGTCTCCGACTCAAAGACAACATCTGTCACACTTTCCTCAGCCAGCGCAGGAGCATATTTCACTTCAACCGCCCGTCCGGTCTTCATTTTAGTACGTGTAGCTCCATACCCGACAATCGTCGGTTCACAAAGGACAGCATCGTTTTCGACTATCTGCAATACTTCCGCAATTCCGTTATAAGGAGAACAGAAGTAATCAAAACGCCAGACTGGAACTCTCCACGACTTCAATGGGAAATAAGGAGTATAACTCTTTCCGTAATTGCTACTAAGATCCCAGTAGAAATAAGGGATATACCGATTGTAATAGACACTCAATAACTGATGACGGCTATAAATCCGGTCTAATGAGGCATCGTACATCATTGCCAGCATCTCGGCTGCAGCAGGAAAACCTTGCGGAGTCTTGATGACCAGCTTCCATTCCTCCTCCTGTCCCGGACGCAAACGATCGCGGAAAACCTCCCACTTCATATCCAGTGTCCGTTTGGGCAAACGCTTCCGCAATTCTACCCGGCGGGTATATAGCTGACCGTTTTTAACAAAAGTGAACTGTACGGCAACTCCGTCTCCATACTCCTTACGATAAGGATATTCCATACGAACAATTGAGTCACTCAACGACAAGGTACGGCTCTCCAACCTCCCTTTCTGCCCGAAAACATCAACCAGAACATACGCATCCTGCATTGAAGTACCGAAATAAAACACCGCCGGATGAGTTGCATCAAACTCCGTATTCTTCTCATAGAGGAAAGTCTCTACGAACATAGCCGGACGCGGCTCCGCCAATGAGAACAGCATAAGGTTCACCGCATTATCCGCATTGCTAACCTCTTTACCGTTACGATCGCGAACCGACAGAATAAAACGGTATTCTCCCGACGGCAATTGTTTCCAGGCCGCAAAATCTTTTATTTCACCCGACGTAAATACACTCTCGTAGACAGGTTTATCAGCTATCTTCCCCGATTTAGAATCTATAACCGGATAAAGCCGGCACATTCCTTCCATAGGCAACGTCTCATTGGAAGCATTCATCACTGCCAGTTTTCCCGATATGGAATCTTCCCGGCATAATTCCCTGTTGATATCGGACATAAAAAAATAGGCTTGTCCGGCAGCACTCAAACTATATTGCGCGGTCTGGGTCTCGCCCGCATCCCCGGTAACCGACACTTCTACCTGATAAGAGAAACGCTCTCCTCGCGTCAAATCCGCATCAGCATCCGGTGTCAGGACAACGGGAATGGAGAAGTTGCCTTTAGCATCCAGTTGCACTGTATCTGAGACAAGCGGGGCAGACGGTTGTCCCCAATATCTCCAGTGGTTGCGTCGGGTCACAGTGTATACTGCCGGTACATCCTGAACAGCCATACCATTGTATGCCTTGACATTTCCGGTGATACTTACCGTATCCCCCAAACTGTAGGCCTGTTCCACAGGATTAAACACAATCTCAAAAGTAGGCCGTTTATAATCCTCCACCCGTACGGGAACAGCCGCTTTATCCTTTACTTCAACCATGAAGTTACCATTGAGGCAAACAGCAGGCAATACAAATTCTGTTGTAAAAGAACCGAACTCATTGGTGTCCACACTCTTCTGCACCAGCTCTTTCCTGTTCACATCCAGCAATCGTACCAGGTAATTCTTTCCTGCCAAGACATGAGCCGTATCGGCTGCTTGTTCATAAGAAATCCCTTTGACGTAGACAGTCTGACCGGGACGATACAAAGAACGGTCGGTCAACAGAGTGATATGCTCTGCCGGGCCCGATTCACCACGTTCGTAATATCTATTCAGATAAATGCTTTGGGGCAACATAGCAGTATCCGTCCCTTTGCGTGCCACATAGCTGCGGATAGCTTTATTCCATTCTATAACAGCCTTTCCACCGGCGTCAGTGGTAACATCTTGCAACAGTTTACGATTTTCTTCATTATAAGTGGAATAGAAACTGACTTTTGCGCCGGAAATGGGCTGCCCGCTACGGCCATCTACCGTAACCACTTCCATTTTATTGTCCGGCAGAGCCAGTGTCAGCACCTTGAAGCGAGTCGAAACAAGGAACTGGTCTGCCGTACGGGCTGTTACGGCATCGGGTACAATTTGCAATATATAAACGCCCGGTTCATCGGGTACATATAGTTTCAAAACCGTACGTTGCAAGTTGTTCAATAGCTCTCCCGGTTCCCCGGCCTTCTTAGCCAAAGGTTCCAGCTCGAAATGAGTGGCAGACATCCTGCGGGCATGCTTCTGATAAAAAGTATTGTTTATTCCTGTGTCCATCCAGGGAACCTCGGACAAGTTCGTGCGATACAGATTCAACGTAAATCCTTTCAGGTTGCGATAACTCACATTCAGTTCCAAAGAGTCACCGGGGTAGATACTCCCCTGGGTATTAATATCCAAATGAGGTTGCAGGATGCTTTCCCGTATGTTACGTAGTTCGTTGACACGCTTATAAGCGGAATAACGCTTCACGCCTTCATCGCACGTCTGCAAAGCCTCATCCATATGGGATGCTCCCATGTTACGGAGCAAGTCGGCTTTACAGATATAGGCTTCCGCACAAATTTCACGCGCTCCATATTCTCGAATCAGATTGTCCAACGCACCAAGATACTCCTTGTCAACTTGCGCCTTCCGTTCGCGATAAGTGGCATACGGCTCCCTGCTTACGCCACTTCCGGTTCTTTTCCATTTCCAATAATCGAGCGTGGCCAACACAGTCGCATCTTCAGCCCCGGCACGATGCCGGTAAGTATTTATCATTCCCTCATAAATACCGGCAATGCGCATACGTTGCAATGAGTCCGCCCGAAAGCCATCCAATAAGAGATAAGTGTCCACCGCCCGGGCTGCCAGTAGATGATACATATCGTGACCGTAAAAACGACTACCATCTTCCAGTACAACAAAAGGCACGTATTCCTTGGAGGACACCTCAAGCAGACGAACGGAATCTTGCAATGAAGCAAGATTATGCTCATCCACCTTAGTTACAAAAATATTACTACTCCACTCGCGAATGTCAGCAGGCGCTTCATCTGTATCCAAAGCTGTACGCCCTGACAACAACTGCCGGTTATATCGCATATAATCAGCATATTCACGAGCGAGCAAAGAGTGCAATATAGCTTTACTTACCGGATTTTGTTCCGATTTTGCCCAATTTTCCAAATTTCTCAAATTGACATACAAGCTATCCGGCGTAAGTCTTTCCTGATAGGCTTCCCGGCAAATATATGCCTTCAGCATTTGCGGAACATTCTTTTCCTGTTCGGCTTTACGGTAGATTTGCCCCGTCAATTTCACTACTGTTTGCGGCAAACTTTTCTTTTGGGCTTGCTCTACCTGTTTCCACAGGCTGTTATATGACTGGGCTTGTAAGGTAGACAAGCACAACCCTATCATCAGCAGTAACAATGTAAAAAAACTTCGAATTTTATTCATAGCTATTCTATTTGTTATTAGTTTTTGTTTTTTTATGCGAATCAAGAATCAAATCATAAAAAAAATCTCTGTATGATTACCTTCATTCATATCCCAACCTGACAGTTCATACGCCTTATATCCATTCCTTCGCCGAACCTGTCCGTCTCTTGCCTATGATGAATTACTATTAAAAGGCTTATAATTGCATATTAAAAGCCTTTTAATATATTATTATAAGCCTTTTAATGGCAATTCAACCGTAAGGCTATATCGGCTCATCTATACAAACATCTCATATCTTTACTATATGAATGTGCATTGTAAAAA
>OWIT01000431.1_pt1 | contig 23931 bp, 8 predicted proteins | sample 1732681 | NCBI WGS metagenome assembly OWIT01 (sample SAMN05065741, study PRJEB22554) | human gut metagenome | biome: ENVO:2100002; feature: ENVO:00000062; material: ENVO:00002003 | host: Homo sapiens | place: USA | reverse complement strand
GATGCAGCGTAGTCTCGTGGGCTCGGAGATGTGTATAAGAGACAGATCTTATAGCTTATGAAACCAATAAATACCTTCTTTCTTATCAGGTACCTTTAAAGTATATAATCCTTTTATTTTCAGTGATTTATTTATTATATCCACTTTCCCCGAATCAGGGTGAATGTACTTTAATACATATTTTCCGGACGATAAATGAATGGGAATTTCTGTTCCAGACTTGGAATAAATGATATTTCCCGTATCAGATTTTACCAATTTCTTATATTGATCAGTATTGGTCTCCTCCACTTCCATAACTGCCGCATCCTTTAAGAAAGCTTTGTCTTTACACGGAATAACAGGACACGAGCCACTTGCCATAAATACTGCCCATCCCATAGAAGGATAATTTTGCGCATAGAAAGTTACAGCTTTCTGAGGAAACTTCCGGCGGTATTCGCTCACTGCCTTATAAGCTTCATTAAAGGTTATCTTTCCTACTTTCATCTTACGCATATGCTGGCGGGGAGCCATGTTTTTCCCACCTTCCGGCGCAAAGATCCCATCCTTCTTATAATGCCAATAACGAATATCAATAACATCTACCACAGCAGCCCGTTCAGGGTCTGCAAGAATAGCATCCTGCACATCCTTTGTCGTACTCAATGCTACTTTAGCTTTCTTTCCGGTTTCAGCTTCCCACTCGGCTATGACATCCAACCAGAACTGTACGAAGTGCAACGGTCCTGTAAATTCTGCACTTGTCAGTTGAATGACATTCGAATTATCTGCGAAGTTATTGAGACATTGGCGAATATATTGCCTATGCAACTCGCGGCGTACCGGATGACTGATATCGTAAAACATATCTGCTACGAAAATACGTTTGTCTCCGGCAAATGGAACGGGTTCCGGAAATCCGGTCTCATTGATGTTATTACTGCTTCTCCACGGACAGTCCACCCAATGTGCTCCGGCTTCCAGAATATTATGCTGGAAGTAGTTTTCGTGGAATAGAAGCAGTCCATCTTTGCTTCCTTTCTCTGCAAATTCTTTCAAGCGCGACCAGTACCAGGCATTGGGGCGTTTCAAATCATATTTGCTTAAACCTTCCCAAGCTGTTCCCTGACCACTACGTCCGAATGGCTGTTCGTAAAATGGACCCCATACATCTCCATCCCGGCGGCGGATACGTTCATGGTCATCCCGACGGCGGTCATACCACAATCCATAGTTCTGATCAAAAACAAGTATGTTCTTCTGTTTCATGAAGCTGACTACAGAGTCGATACGGTCAGTCAGTCCCAATCCTTCGCGTCCCGGCACAAAGCGGGTGATGGCAGGGCTTGCTTTTTTCAAGAAGTTGGTTTTAAGTTTTCCATTCCACCAAGGAGTTGTATGACTACCTCCTACAAGCAATACACCATCCATTTGAATACGTCCGTTGACAATACTTATTTCCGGTTGTGTCCGTTGTTTGTTTGAAATAGTCTTTTTCTCTTTAATATCATCGATTGATTTGACTCCTGTTGGCACGACTGAAGGGATAAATTTATTTTCTTCGATCCAATGCTCCAATGTCAAACGAGGATTATAAGCTTCTTTTGCCAATGCCATAGCTACTTCTACGGTAGGGCTACTTGTTGCACTTGTATTTCTAGGCAGGATACGTGCCCGGTCTGCAGATTCTTTTTGCAGGCGTTCCGTTAATTGGGCATAAAATATACTGCGCGGCTGGACATGATTATTGGACTGTGCCCATTCTCCGTCTCCCGAGAACTGCGCCCAGCAACCATATGCACGGTTTTGTGCATCTTTTGCCGGAGTATAACATTCTATTTCTGCAGCGGTACATTGCCAGAACAGACTGTTGGCTGTATTCCAACCGGCCCCATTCTTATCCTGCCCCAAATTTTTAAAAGTGAGATTATGTCCGTCGATATTGACGACATCAAACAGTAAACCACACGCCCAAGCATCAATAGAACCACTGAATCCTAAAGATTGGTACGAATCGCATTGAACGAAAGCATTAGGACCGGCAGCGCAGAATCCGGTCGCGAAATCGTGAATGCCTTGTTCCGAATAACAACGTTGGAATAAAGTCTGCTGTCCCAATGTGTGGAAAGTACAACGGCGCATCCCTCCTATTTCGGAAACGGGATTTTTCGAAATGCAATCCTCGACAGTGATTTTAGAACCGGTCCGTTGAACGATTACGGCGCTTCCTGCAAAATGCCTGAAATTAACTTGTCTTACCCAGCAGTTTTCTGCAGCTTCGATGGAAATCCCTGTCCAACAATGATCCTCGTCTTTCGGATAGTGTTTGTCATAATCTGAGACCAATGTCAGATTCTCTACACCGCAGTTATCAATACGTCCGTTCCATTGGTATGTCATAATGGTAGATACACCGTATTTGGCATCCAATGCCACAGTCAACGGTGCATCTAAGGTAAGCAGATTACCATTAATATCGCTAACAACCCGGTCCCATGCTAAATCCATATCCCCTTCTTTCCATCCTAAGGCGCTGATTCCTCCTCCAAAGATGTTACAACCTAAAGAAGCAATCCACTCTTTACCGGAAGGACGGGTTACCATAATCCGATCTCCTTTTTTCAGAGAAGTCCCCAAAGCGACTTCCAACGTTTTTGTATTTACCGGAACATAGTTTGAAAGTACTTGTAATGTATCTTTTATTACCAAGTCGTTTTCTCCTTCCATATAGATAAGGGAACCCCGATCCACTCCTTTCTTTAATAATATTGTACTTTCTTTATCCATTCCCCGTAATACGATTCCGGATGTAGCAATATGGATACTTCCGGACAGGGAAAACTCGCCTTTATCCAATAACACAGCACCGCGGAAACCTGAAATATCAGGAGGCAAGGAGGCTACATAGTCTATGGCACGTTGAATTCTTGTTGTATTATCTCCGGGTTTCCAGGATACAAATACGACATTCCGAACGGAAGGAATATCCTGTTCCGAAGCCTGATAACCACATGTTGAGAAATCGAGAATCCTATTTCCCAATTCGTCATTAAGGTAAGTTATCCGGTCGTCTTTTACTTGTAAAGCAAAGGTTTGTGCATGACTCTGCGCAAACCCGATACTTAATAATCCCAAAAGGATAGTTCTTATTTGTATATTCATTACAATAAACTTTATTATCAATTTATTTGGCTAAAACAGACTTTTCCTTTTAGAAAGTGTATCATGATTGTTTTTCAAATCTGTCCAATCCACTTTCTTCTTTGTATCGATACCATTGATATATTTCTCAATGTTAGTATAGCCGTCCCCATTACAATCTTTCACTGCGTCGGAAGGATCGTTCGGATTCAGCCCGTTGGCAACTTCCCAAACATCCGGCATCCCGTCGTTATCTGTATCGGCATACGATTCTCCTTTATATTCGGGGAGCCCGCCTACTTGACGGATGTCTGTAATAATTCCTTGTTTATAAGAGTCTGCCGGTAAACGTCTCTTTACATATGGTGACACAAATTCCGGAGCGTCTTTTACATAAATGGCTTTACCCGTCCGTACTGTTTTGATCACACGGGAATCAACCGCATCACGTTTTGGAAAGTTGGCTCCTGCATTGTCCAATACAAAGCTATAGGCTTTTGGAGTATCCATTATAGTGACAGGAGGCATTTTGAATGCTTCGTCCGATTTAATTTGCGGAAGGAACTTTTCTGAGTCTACGTCATCTTTTAGCTGTACACCGCCATCCCAATTGTTCTTTGTCACTTTTGCATTTCCATGAATGATATTTCCGTTGACATAAGCCTTTCCAAAAGATAAAGGACGGTTTTTGGCACGTCCGGCTTCCGGTTTGAGGATACGATATGAGATCGGTTTGTCTAATGGAGTAATGGGGCCCGGTTTGAAGTAATTATTAATCATGTTATAGAAACTTTTATTATCTCCTCCGTCCACTGAACGATTCCACCAATTAAATACGACATTATTAACAAAATTGAAATCTCCGTCCATCCCTACCGAACTGTTACGGCTGATATTGGAAGCAAATAGATTGCGGCAGAACATACTGTTATGCCCGCCGATGGTAGCGCCGAAAGCATGATTGTAAGTGTCCAACGCTTCGGAGAATATAGAGTTCTGAATAGTGATATTTACAGTCGGAAGTTTCAGTCCGTGTCCATCCGCACCTCTATTGTATACGTGTCGGTAGATAGACATATTTTCATCCAGTCCCCAACTTGCCGAACAGTGGTCTATCATGATATTCCCGACTGCATTTCCGCCTACCGCATCATCACGAAAGGCAACATCCTGTGCACCACGACGGAAACGCATATGACGGATAACAACATCGTGTGTATCAATCAGAAAAGACTGTCCTGTCACACAAATGCCGTCTCCCGGAGCCGTTTGTCCGGCAATGGTCACATACGGCGCACGTACACTGATAGGACTCTTGAGATGTATTATGCCCGATACATTGAAGACGATAATACGTGCTCCCCCCGTTTCACAAGCTTCACGGAATGTTCCGGGACCGGAATCTTCGAGCGAGGTGACTACGATTACTTTCCCTCCACGACCACCGGGAGTATACATTCCCCCTCCCTCCGCACCGGGAAAAGCGGGGATATTACTTTTTACCAAATCTTCCGGTTTTGAAGCCCACGGTTTATAGGGACGTCCTTTTTGTGCCTCTTCCAAAACTGTCGGCAGAGCTTTTTCCCATGCTACATTTGATTGATGTTCAAACTCGGCTTCTTGTTTTGCCCCTCTTGCCTTTACAGAGTCCGGAATCACCGGATACTGCGCTGCCACAGGTAATACACAGGCAACCAGCATCCATGCTGATAATACTTTCTTGATGTTGTTCATTCTTTCGAATCTTAATAGGTTTTCTAAAAAGACGATTAAGAAAGCGTTTTGTAACCGGTTATTTCTCTCCTTTCCGCCATTCATTCATATATTCGCGGGGAGTCTGGTTATATTTCTTCCGGAAACATTTACTGTAATAGCCGGAATCCTTGAATCCGACAGCAAAAGCAATTTCGGAAACACTTAAATCCGTACTCTTAATTAGTTCAATAGATTTGTTCAGACGAATTTCTTTAACCAAATCTACGGGGGCTAACCCGGTCAGGCTCTTCAACTTTTTAAAGAATGCCGAACGACTCAAACCGATACCGGAAGCTATTGTATCTATATTGAAATCACTATCATCCATATTCTCTTCGATCACTTGATGAATTTTCTCAAGGAACTGTACATCTTTCTTTACCAAGTACTGTTCATAACTATCCTCTTCCGTCGTTGTCTGGTTCTCCATTTGCTGTCGGATACGTTCACGGAATAATTTCCGCTCAGACAATAACTGGTCGATTCGTGCCAACAGGTATTCTTTGCTGAATGGTTTGGTTATATAAGCATTGGCACCCAAAGTTATGGCTTTTGTCTTGGCACCTTCATCATTCTTTGCAGTCAGTATTATTACAGGAATATGGCTGATCTGGAAATCTTTACGGATAGACTGTAACATTTCCAGCCCGTCCATCTCAGGCATCATCTGATCTGTCACCACAATGTCCGGATGGTAAAGATGGACTTTCTTCAAACCTTCTACTCCATTATTGGCAATATGGATGTTGAATTTGTCTTCTAATTGCAATTTTATCAGTTGACAAAGATCTCTGTTATCTTCTACTAATAACAGGGTCGGTAGTGAAGAGTCTATTTCCGGTTCTTCTTCTGTAGTTTCTACCGAAGGAATATTCGTAACAGCTTCTTCTTCGGAAGCGGTTGGAGCAGTTTCCGTGTCGCTGACATAGAAGTCGACTTCCGACGGACGATAGTGTTCCTTATCCATTAGAAGTTCAACTGTAAATACGGCTCCCTGTCCTTCGGGACTTTCAGCATAAATAGAGCCATGATGCAGGTTTACGATTTCTTTAGAAAGTGCCAGACCAATGCCTGTACCTTGATAGTATGGATTCTTTGTATTCTCTCCTTGTGAGAAGCGTTCGAATATTTCAGTCAGCTTACTTTGTGGAATGCCCTCTCCATTATCTTCTACCCGTACGAAACAGCGTTTTCCGTCATCCGTCAATCCGGTAGTGACGTAGATACTTCCGCCGGAATGCGTGAACTTAAACGCATTGGATATAATGTTACGGATGACAATACTTAATTTTTCCTTGTCTGCCCATACCATAATAGATTCGTCCGGTAACTGGAAAGTGAAACTAACTTCATTCTCTTCTGAAAGCACACGGAATTCTTTCTGGAAAGAAGCTATCATTTCATTAAAATCAATCAAAGAAACATGCAGGCGCATCTTGCCATTCTGAATCTTCCGGAAATCCAATATCTGATTCACCAATTGTAACATTTGATTGGTATTCTTCTCCATCAGATCAACATATTGCAATCCTTTCGGGGATAATTTTTCCCGTTCTTTCAGTTCCTGTATAGGTCCTTTTATCAATGTCAAGGGAGTACGAAGTTCATGGGAAATATTGGTAAAGAACTTAATTTTCATTTCCGATACTTTTTGCTCTATATAGATATCATTCTTCATTTTGATCATGAAGAAAGCCAGGCGCAAACCGAAATAAAGAGCTGCCAATCCAAGTATGACATAAATAATCATTGCCCACCAACTCAACCACCAGGGCGGAAGAACCGTAACGGCTAAAGTTCGGCTCGAAACAAGTTTGGGATTGGCTTCATCCAGCGTTTCTACACGGAAAATATAATCACCGGGAGGCACATTGGTATAAGAAGCAATCCGGTTCTTTCCATTATAATGCCATTCTTTTTCATATCCTTCAAGTATGTAACGATAAGATACTCTGTTCTGATTATAAAAATTCAGAGCGGCGAATTCTATTGTGAACATGGACTGGTTGTATTTCAGTTGAATCGCATCGGTATAAATAATGGATTCTTTTAGAATGGGGCAATCCTGAAAACTCCGCAGATCGCGATTGGATACTTTGAAATCGACAATACGTGTATCATAGTCCATGTGTTGTGTTTCCAACTTATCCGGAGAAAATGCCAATATACCTTGTCGTGTACCGAGCCATAAATCTCCGTTTAATGTACGAAGTGTACTTCCCTCTTCCAATTCTACGTTTAGGAAACCGTCATATTTATCATAATTGCGGAACTGTTCGGTAGCTTTATTAAAGCAGGACAAACCGATTTCTGTTGTAAACCAGAGATTTCCGTTTTTATCTTCTACAATTGACTTGACCACGTCATTATTCATTCCTTCACGTATGCCGTATGATTTAAAGATCGGTTCATGCTTTTCTTTATCATATCGAACAAGTTTGTTCAGACCTCCACCAAATACGCTTACCCAGATTTGTGAGTCAGTGTCCTTATATAGCACATAAATATCATTATCAGCGACATTGGAGCGTTCGCTGACTTGACGGTAAGTCTCAAATTGTATCTGTTCGGGTGTTGCAAAATGTCCGTCGAAAGACATTAAACCATCCATTGTTCCTACCCATATCCGGCCGTCTTCATCTTCTGTCATTGTGCGTACCTCCATATATAGTCCATAAGGAGGATACTGTTTCAGTCCGTTGTATTTATGTTTGAAAACAACTTCTCCGTTTTCTTCGGCAATCAGATTTAATCCTCCTCCCAATAATCCTACCCAAATGCGTTCCTGACTATCTTGGTAAGTAAAGTATACGTCATTATTACTAATGGAGTTTGAATCTTTCGGATCATTCTTGTAACGGGTAAAACGCAGTCCATGAGGTGAGTTCATATCCGGTTCAGCTTTCACCAATCCATTACCTTTGGTAGAGAACCATAGATTTCCGTCTCTATCTTCCATAATATGATAGACTGCTCCCAACAGGTAGTTCTGGTCCGAGAAAATCTGCTTCACTTGTCCGTTACGATCAAGACGGTATAAAGCCTGCCATCGGGTTCCTACCCAAATATCTCCGTTTTGTGCCTGATAGAGAGCACGGATTCCTTGATTCCAGGATGTCTGTTTTTCTGTAGAAACTGGAACGGGAGATACATCGGTCAGCAACTGGAATTGTTTTTTGGGGAAATTCACTCGATACACCCCGCTACCGGTAGATGCTAACCAAAGGATTCCATCTTTATCCAATAACAAATGAAAAAAAAGCTGATTGGGAAGATCCTCAGAGAAAGGTTTCATTTGATTGATACGGGTCATTTCCAGTTTATCCCTGTCGAAAAGAAGAATTTCTCCGCCCGGAGTGAGAAAAAACATTCCTTGCTCACCTGCATCCTGCATCTCAAAATTGCCAATGGTATTCTGATTGGGAAAAGTAAAACGATGACTGCTTTTATTCAGAGGATCATAATATATCAATGCGTGATTGCCTTCCTGAAACCATATTTTATCATATTTGTCATAGAATATGATGCCACTATCCTCTTGGGGGATTGTAAACGGTAGTTTGGTTAGCTGTTTGTAACCGATATTGTATTCGTATGCTCCGTCATTGGTAGTTATATACATCAAGCCGGACTCGGTGACCAGTAAACGAGAGATAGCCTGCTTGATCTCCGGTATCTCGTAACGATTCACAACCCCATTTTGAGGATCAATACTATAGATATGTCCGTTTTGATCTCCCAGCCACAGGAACTTGGAATTATAAGAAGCGCAAGTGAACAACTTGGGATCGGCAGAAACTTTTTTCTGTATAAAATCGGCAGGTTTATCTTTCAAAGCACTCCCTTTTCTAAGAGACAGAATTTGATAATCCATGCCTATCCAGTTAATAAATTCAGCAGTCTCACAAAATACATTATGTTTCAAACGCATATCATATACGTTCACGTTGGGGCGTGAGTCGTGCAACTGCTTCATTGTAATCTTGCCTGTTTCATCGGTATGTGCACGCAACAAACTTTTATCTTTAGTCAACAGTAGAACGTCTCCGTCTTCTGTCGTTTGAATCTTGATAATCTGAATATTCTCGGAGTATTCTTTTACATCATCATAGACGGCATGAAAAGTTTCATGCTTCTTGTCAAATAAATATAGTTTGCGGTCAATAGTCTTGAGCCATAGAAAACCATTCTTATCTTCTACAATACGCTGAATCTTGCGAGGAGGAATATCTGCGGAATAAAAACCGTCCCGATTATCATACGAACGGAATTTAGCTCCGTCAAAGCTGCATAATCCGTACCATGTGCCAAACCAGACAAATCCATCTGTCCCTTTTAAAGTGCAGTTGACGATGTTATTGGGCAAACCACGTTCAGCCGTATAATGTTCTACAATCATATTTGGATAGGCAAAAGCACATACGCCCATCAACGATAATAATAGTATTAGAATATTCCGTTTTCTCATTTATGATAATAATAGAGGTTTTAATGCTCCCAAAGGTAGTCTTTTTTTTGAAGATAGTGACTAGAATCACTATCTTCTTATTGTTTCTTGTGCTATTTTTCAGTTCCGAATTCAGTCTGTTGGCGTTCTACTTCGTCCAATACTCGTTGGCGTTCTTCTTCGGTGAGCTGTACCTTTCCTTCCGATTTCCTTTCCGACAAACCGGTTTTCATCGTAGGTGAAGCGATTGTTTGTTCTTTGTAGCAGAAAGGAAATTCGGCCGGGATACTTTCAAACTCCAATTCGGCAGCCGTAGGAGCCTGTGTTCCTTCAAATTGTACATGAGCTTTCACTTTAATCTTTCCGGCTTTCCGAGTAGACCGGACCAACAGAGGAGCCGAACCGAATTCTACAGTACGAGGATTGGCGCCAATGGTAGCGTCACCAATAATTTGTCCTTCTCCTTCTACAGTGAACACAATATTTTCTTTTGCCAGACGACGTACATTACCGCTATCATCTGTCACTTCGGCAACTACCACAATGAAATCCGAACCGTCCGCTATCAAATTTACTTTTTGAGTATCTGCATATAAACGAAGTTTGGTAGACCGACGGGAAGGCATTTTCTTTTGTGTACACACCACTTTTCCGTCAATGATACCTTCGGCAACCATATTTACTTTCTGCCAGTTCTTCTGTGTATAGCTATATCCGCGTGCTTCCCAGAAATCCCATACATCTTCGAATATAACAGGTGCATTCGGCATATGCCCTTTAGCATGAATTACAGGCTTAGTCCATGATTTCGTCCCATCATAGATAGAAAGACGCACCGAGTCGCAGTTACTGAATATCACTACATCTTTGTCGGAGAACTGTGACATTTCATGAGCAATGAATACCATTGGTCCACATTCTGTCAGCGGATGGTGAAGATTGGCGGGTGATTGACTACGGAACATTTCGTAGGCATATTTCTTTTGTCGGAAAGCATCATATATACCTCCCCAATAAGGATCGGGATGATAACCGCGCTGATGATCGAACGGATGCCATTGTGCTCCACCGATAAACTGACCGGTAGTACGGTACATCTCATCATAACTTTTAGCCAAAGACAGCGCCTGTACGAGCAGCGGACGTTCCCCCCAACTGCGGCTCGCACGGTTATTGTTGTTGTGAGCGTACCAATCGTCTACATTCTCTCCGAATTCACGGGTGAAAATACATTGCTCCGGCTTATCAGTCTTTTCGTCATCTCCCGGCCAACCGTAAACAACATCATAATGTTCTTTTACACCGGCGGAATGCACATCGGCAGCAGCTATGGGACGTCCCGGATAAGGAAATTCTTCTTTGGTTATTTCGAGTGCTTTCAAGGCAAAGTCGAGCGGATAGCGGGTTTCATTCAGAATAGGTTCCCACATCAAAACAGATGGGTGATTACGGTCACGACGAATCATTTCGCGGGTGTTTTGATGAACCAATTCTCCGAATTTCACATCCTTGTTCCAATATTGCCATCCCGGAGTAGCTACGATAACAAACATACCGAGTTCATCGCAAGCATCCATAAAAGCAGGATCTTGTGGATAGTGTGCTACCCGGATAATTGTGCAACCAGCATCCCGCAGGCGTTTTGCATCCCGCCATTGCTGAGAATTAGGCAGGGCATTGCCTACGTATGCAAAGTCCTGATGGCGGTTGGCTCCTACTAATTGCCCGAAGGGTTTTCCGTTCAGCCAGAAACCATCTTTGCCACGAAATTCCGCTTGGCGGATTCCGATACGTGTAATGCCTCCGTCAATGGACTGATTGCCTTTTTTAACCCGTGATTGCACTCTATATAAATAAGGTGAATCGGGTGACCACAGTTTAGGGTTCTTTATCTCTATCTGTTGCCGGATCGTTTTCTTTTCTCCGGGTTTCAGGGAAAGTTTGCCGGAAGCTCGTCTGATAACCTTTCCATCAGTATCTGTCAGGGCCGTTTCCACAGTAACGGTTTCTGAACGCTGATTCTTATTTTGTAGTTCCGTATTTACATAAACTTGTGCGCTCTTTTCACTGATCTTGTCGAAATGAACAAAAACTCCACCACCTGCAATAGTCTGGGACTCTATTGCGTCAGTAATGGATACCGGTGATTTAGCTATCATCCATACATCACGGTAGATACCGCCATGATAGGCAAAATCCAACGTATACTGGGGCTTGCCGGGAGGAAAGGATTTATCATTGCTATTATCTACAAAAACGGCAAGCAGACAAGAGTCTCCTGCCTGTACACCATTGGCTGTCAAATCCAAAGTAAAAGGAAGATAACCGCCAATATGTTCTTGAATACGTTTTCCGTTTAAGTAAAGGACTTGCTTTCCCATCGCTGCCTCAAAGTGGAGCAGGACCTGTTTCCCTTTGGTTTCCGCAGGAAGTACGAAATGCTTGCGATACCAGGCAGGACCTTGATAGTTACGGCAGCCGCTAGCTTCGGCAGGCATTAACTCTACTGTATGAGGAGTGGAAACAATTGTCCAGGAACGGTCGTCGAAATCAACGGATTCGGCTCCACGAATGTCCCCCTTGAAAAATCTCCATCCCGGATTGAAGTTATACACTTGTCGTCCGCTACCGGGAAGCTGAATGAATCCGGCAACTGATGTTTCGGGGCGGTAAGTTTCTATTGTCCACCCTTTCTCTATCAGTGAGAATAACAATAGAAAAGCTGATAAAATTAAAAACAGTCTTTTATTCATAATACTTTTATTTATGGCTTCTTTCATTTCATAATATAGGGATGTAGACTTTTTAAATCATTATTATTATGTCCTTTTTCCGACTTTCGGGAAGAACTTTCAAGTCTGTAACTTTTCCGTCTTTCAAGGTTGCTTCTACTGTCGTTTCACCCGGTGCATGAAGCTTGAAATGTATATCCCATTCTTTAGGCCATGCGGGGAAAAGGAGTATTTGCTCACCATTAGTCTGCAATAGCATTTCTTGAAGTCCTATCATACCGCTACCTCCCCAGTTGTGATCGGGTGTCCAGTCATATCCCGGTCCCCAAAAAGCAGGAAAACGATGTGGACCGTTTGACAGTTTGGCGAGGGCCAACCTTTTGGCTTCTTCGGTCAATCCCAGACAAGCTGCCCAAATGTTATCTTGTTTCCACCCGACATGAGAACGGAATTTGATTGCTTCCGGATCATAGAAATAAGTATTACGGGCTAATTCAAGATTTTCTTTTCCTACTCCGTAGATGCGCCAGGGAAATACAGGATACAGTTGCGGAGTTTCTACATTATTGATTCGTTCCCAGCTTACAGCAGGAGAAATCGTTTGCTTCAGTTCGGGTGAAGCTGTGGGACTCAAGGAATCCTTGATTTCTATGTACCGCAATGGAATCGGAGGAATCGTTTTCAACATTTCATCTTTCTTTCCATAATTTTCCAATACAGTCTTCAAAGCGGCAATTGTACTGCTGGCATTGTTAGTCATCTTATAGGTTTCACAGGCAGAGCCCGGAAACAGGACAAGATGTCCGTTACCATCCAGCGCTTTCCGTCCTCGACGGGAAGCAAGTTGGCGATAATGTTCGTCAAAGAATGTCAGCGAGCTTTCAATTAAAGGCAGATATGGAGTAATGTCTGCATTTGCATAATTCTTGGTTTCCAATATCATTTGACAGAATTCCAGTATAGTATCCCACTCATACTCCAGCCATGCATTATATTCCACTCCTTTGTCAAACCATTCCGGACGTTTGAAGCCGTACTCCGCAGGATTAGGCAAACCATAGTTTTCTATTTGCTCACAGAAACATGCTCCATTGTGTTGCCAATATACTTGGGTACGGAGTTCTGCATTTTTTAGCATTCGGTTGTAGAAATCGAATTGGGAAGACATCATATCGAAGTCTCCGCTTTTCAACATCGGCCAGTATACAAGCCGCTGATTCTGTGCGGTCATTGTACCTCCTCCCCATTTACGGTAATCAGGAGTGAACGCCTGTTTTTCGTCTATATGACAGGGATCAAAGGTAAATAATCCACCATTGAATTTGGTCGGGACACTACCGTAAGCATTGCAACCTAGCATATAGCGGAAAAGAGTGTAGTTTCGGGTAATTTTTTTTATATCGTTATCATTTTTGTTTTCTGTATTTCCAATAGGTTCGATAAAGCTGCGTTGCCAAAAGGTATTCCACCACAGACGAGTTTGTTTTTTATCCTGTGATACAATTTTTGACGAAATCTTTCCTTGTGGGGCTATTCTTTGCAGATTGATTTGCAAGTCTTGTTCCCATTGTTCTACTATTGCCGTCTGTTCTGTGTGCAGGACGATACAGAACTGCTCCTTCCGGGAAGCTTTTGAGGAGCGAAAGTTCCAGGCACGGTAGTCTGTACCGGCATAGATACTATCTGTTGTACCTGTATATTCCAGATTATCCCCGAAAAAATAGCCACCGAAAGTCAGATGCTTTAAAGGATTCATCATTTGAGATTTGACATTTTCCATTCCTTGTTGCGCTACGGCAATGTCAAAAACTGTTTGTTCGGGATTACGGTGATAGAATAAAAGCAAGTTTCTTTCTTTTGTCATTCCTGGTAGTTCCCTTTTGGAAGATAAAGAAACAAAGTCGGCAGTGGTAACAGCTCCTTTCGGGGGTGCCCATTTGTAAGAGCATTGTTGCCCCTCTCCTTTTCTGATCATTCGTTCCTTATACCGCCAGTTCTCATAAGAGACTTCTGTCCGCAAAGGTTGTGCGTTGGTGATTTCCACATGGACTACCGGATGATAAACATCTGCCCAAAACTGTATCTGTGTGCCTCCTGCCGATACTTCTACATACCCGTCTTTCAATTTCAGTTCCTGTCGGAAATCTTTTGCATCTTTGAATGGATTAGGAAACAGACGAATCCTAAAACGTCCTTGTTTCAGTTGGCAGTTGTTCTCGTCGAATGCACCGCTACGGCTCAGATAGAATAGTATATCACCTTCCTCCACCCATATATTCATACCGATATCACCACCACCGCAGGGCATGGATTCGGAGGAATTCCGACTGGGAGTGTTCCAAATGACATTAGCATGCCGACTCCAAAGAGCTGACACGCTAACAAATACGAATAAGAGAACAAAAATGCGACGTAAATAATTCATAAATTTATCACTTCATTAATTCGTTTCGTTCATCACAGTGTGGTGAGCAGGATCACCAATTGTCCGAACGGAAAGATCCCAGAGGCAGTCCGTCACAATAAACATCTCCTTCTACATAATTCTTGAATCCATAACGGACAGCTACCGGATGAGGAACTTTATCACTCTTTACCAGCATTTTACTGCGTTGAATCCATGCTTTGGCAGGATAGAATACTCTGTCTTCGCCGGCTACTTCAAAGTTCTTCGATTCAAAGCAATTCTTGCCGCTAATCCACATTTTTGCCCGTTCAAAGCTCACAATGACCGTATCATTCTTTATTTCCATACTCTTATAATATGGACTTTCGCCATTTACTCCTTCTATTCCGTATGTCTTCGTCAGTGCCAGAAGCGCCAAACGTTCGCCGGCTGTTTTTTTCTTTGAAGGATGGATTCCTTTTTCCATACCTGCATCTAGCAATACTGCCATACCACTGTTCTTCACACGATGTTCAACTTTAGACTGAGCTTCCCGAAGATAGGCGGAGTTGATGATCTCTTTACCTTTTTCTGTAATAATTCCATAATCATACGGAGCTATCTGACAATAATAGAAAGGGAAGTCGCCTTGTTTCCATTCGGCACGCCATCCGTTAATTAACGTCGTAAACATATCTGCATAGGTATGGGCACGATTCCAATTATCTTCCCCTTGATACCAGATAACGCCTTTCATAGTCATGCCGATGAGAGGATGTAACATACCATTGTAAAGCACGGTCGGAGTACGGTTCTTTGATTTTATATCCTCTTCGGATTTAGGAATCTTCGCGTCGGGAAAGGCTTTCAGCCAATTAGCTGTCATCCATGCTTCGCAGGCGGAACCACCCCAAGCAGCTACAACCAAACCTACCGGCACATCCAATATTTCATTGACCAGTCTGCCGAAATAATAAGCTGTCGCACTGAAATCGCGTACACTGACCGGAGTTGCTTCTTTCCATGATCCGATAACATCGTTCTGTGGGGTAAAAGTAGAAGTACGTTTTACGGTGAACAGGCGAATACTCGGATTCTTACTGTGAAGAATATCCATATTAGCATTTTTTACTGGTTGGTTCTTGAATCCTTTCATAGGCATTTCCATATTGCTTTGTCCGGAACATAACCATAGCTCACCTATCAGAATGTTACTCAGTGTTTTGGTATTTCCATCATTGAAAGTGATATCATAAGGACCTCCGGCTTCAGGAGTGGAAACAGACAATTTCCATGCACCATTCTTGTCTGCTGTAACCACATAGTGTTTCCCGTTCCAGCCGGTAGTTACCGTTACTTTTTTGTTGGGAGTGGCTGTACCCCATAGATTCGCGCTTGTCTGTTGTTGCATCACCATGCCGTCAGAAAAAATAGCAGGTAACTTTACTTCTGCCTGTGTTGACAAGCATGTAGCCAACAGAGAACCAGCTAATAAAATGCTCATCTTGAGTCTTGAATTTTTCATTATCATATTATTATGTTAATTACTTATTGTTTTGCTCTAACCATAGCGGACCGAGCAATCCTGCCGGCAGTAATGTATCCTCCTGTTTCCGGTATTTTGCATTTGTCCAGATACCTTCAAAAGGTGCTTTGCCCTCATCTGCCCCCTTCAAGGCATTTGCCCATGTGTTTGTTACTTCTATTTCAAGTTCATTTGTTCCCTTTTTCAGAGCTGCAGTGATATTAGCCCGATAGGGAGCTGTCCAAACAGTTCCACAGTCTATTCCATTGACATAGACGGTAGCCAGATTGTAAACGGTTCCCAAATGCAAATACACTTCTTGACCTTTTTGCTGTTTATTCTTCCAAGAGAAAGTGGTTTTATAAATAGCAGTTCCGGAATAGTATCGAATCTGCTTGTCCTCTTCTTTGCTCCAGTCGAAAAGTTCCCTTCGAGCGACAGTTTGATTGTCAGCCACAAATGTTACAGTATATTTTTCCGGTTCTATCGCTATATTCTTGGACTTTTCAGTCGGCTTATCCTTGCTTTTTTGTACTCTTTGCAACGGGGCTTCCTGTCCTTTTCCTTCATTGTTCTCCGTTATGGGATATACAATGAAAACAGATTCATTGGGGGCCAATGTAAGAGTCACTTCCGTCCGGCTATCTTTTATCTGATAGGCAGGATGGGCATTCATCTCGCCCGTTACCGGATTCCAACATTCCGGCTTTCTATTGATACGCATACTGGCAGTGAATGTACGCGTTTCCCCCCGCTGGTTGGCTATGAAATAAATATCACCGAGCGCACCGCATCGATGTGTCCATGCAATATCTTCGGGCACAATCATATCACGTTCTAATCCATACTCTGAGAAATCATTTTCTGTATAAGGAAGAGAAGGAATTAACACTCCTGCTTCTTTTAACTCATTAACCTTCTTCTGTACTTCTGGAGATAATATAGGTTCGGGATTCATCGGACGTGGAAGAGGTAGTACCAGCACTTTATAACTAGCTCCTCCCGGTAGCGTTATTCTACCGTTTTCCGCTTTTGCCAAACGAAGCAGTGCGTCTTTATTAAAACTATCGTATGCATATCCGCGAAGTGGATTCACCCACTTTTCTGGATCTGCCATATTTGCCGAATGCGTAACGCCTACCGGACGTACTCTCAAAGGCTGTCCCTCGTTTGCCAAACGGATACGTTCGCTTGCCACCCGTTCATCACCGAATATTCCCGGGAGGGAGGGAACTAAACGTTCCGGCAGTACCGAACGTCTTGGTATTTCTTCGCCTGTAAAAACGGCTATATCGGTTACCGGACGCCCATATTGTAATAACGATTGGCAACGGGTAGCATATTCGGATAATGCTTTGGCACCTTTATCCCACCAAGTCTGGTCCCTTTGAAAGAAAAGACCGATACCATCCAATGTCATGCCGGGCTTACGATTCAGCCAAGGATTATGTACATATACATGATAGAAAAGGCGATTAATTCCCAATGCGTAGTTACGATCCAGCAATGTTTTCAGCATAGCGGGATATTCGTCCCATATACCGCGTACTTCGGTGAATCCTTCAGCCTGAATAATATTTTTTCCGTAGATATGTGCTCCACTGATAGCATCAAGCATATCATTCGGTTTGTCATGTGTAGGACTGTTCAGCCAAAATTCTCCCATAGGAAGATCTACCTTTTGATAATGTAGTAAACCGTCGCTTATCATTGTCGGGGCTACACATTCGGCTGAGAACTGGCAATCGTATTCTTTAGCACAATCTGCTAATACTTGATAGAACACATCTACTACCAATTCAGCAATTGTTGTACGGACATCATGCAGAATTTTTTCACTTCGTTCAGCACTTTCTATCGGAATACCCGCCAACAACGGCAGATAAGGTATCAAGTCATAACCACGACGTTTCTGAAATTCTGAGGCAAAATTAGAATTCCAATTCTGACTTCCACATTCCCAGCTATCCACGTGCATATACTTCAATACACGACGCGCTACATCGGGGTTGGTCTTTACAAATGCTTGTGCGAACCAATTATCAAACTGTTTTCGTACTGTTACAGGATTAAATTTATCACATTCCAATCCCTTTCCCCCACCGGCTGTTGCATTCGTATGTCCGGTAGACGTATGCCCCATACGGAGTAATTTCCATTTTCCTTTTGGGAGAATAGCCGTCAATGTTTTCTCTTTAGAGGTATCGGTCGGAAGATTCTTATATTGATCAGTCAAGTTGATAATCTGTGAGAGTGAATAACAGTCTTTCTTTCCTATTTCCTCTTCTTTAGTAGATTCAGCAACACGCCATACCAGTCCGGCTTTTCCTTCCCACTGATTCAAACGGGCTTCTCGATGTAAACGCAGTTCTTTGATTTTCAAGTTCGGTTTCCATTTTGCTGCGTCCATATCTTCGCTTCCCGGTTCACTTCCTTCGGGTGTCCAGTAGAAACGGAAATAACGGGCAGTAGTTGCAGGAATTGCATGAGTGGAATTTTCATCCGTATTCTGCCATCCTTGACGGGCTGGTATCAACTGTTTCACAAAATGATAGTTAACCCCATCACTACTTGCCATTACCTTCAAACGATGTGCTTGATAATTGTTACCATTTAGAACGATCTCTATATTGCGGCAAGTAAACGGTTGTGCATATTCATATTGAATATAACAAGGATAGGAAGAGCGGATCACTCCTGCTGCATCCATATTCACTGTTTGAGCCGGTTTTATATTTTTCGTTGTTGTCAGATTGACACAAGTAATCTTTGTAGGCGTTTCGTCTGTTTCATCTTCTGTCGGTAGAGCAAATAGTGCAATGTCTTTGTAATAGCCTTCATAAGTTTCCGGTTTTGGCAGACGAATGGCGTTGAGTTTCCCTCCGTCTACAATCGTATCGCTCCATACTACTTTTTGCATTGACTCTTCCGGAGTAATCCAAGGACCTCCTGCTAATGCGAAACCGTCACAAATATGCATTCCGAGCTTCAACCCTAACCGATCCGCTTCTTCCATACTGAAACGCACCATTTTCCACCATTCAGGAGTCAGCTGTTGTGCTTTGCCATTATATTCTGCCCCTTCTTTAACTCCCTTGATTGGCATTAGATAAGTTCCTCCGAGCCCTGCATGTTTCATAGCCTCCAAATCCGCAGTAATTCCTTCTTTAGATACAACGCCATACATCCAGTACCAGAATGTCCAAGGTTTCGCTTCATCGGACGGGTGTTGGAATAGTTCACGAAGTGAGCCTGTTTGTTGGGCGTTACTTGAATATGCAACAGTCCATACCAACAAGGTAAATGCAAATATTTGTTGTTTTAGTCGGTTTTTCATTCCTTTCTATATTTTTTCTATAAAAAGGACGTAAATAGGGTTATTTTGTACTCATTCAAGGATAATAGTATTTATTTTACGCTCAAAGATGTTATTAAGAAACTTCTTTGAGCGTAAAATAAATACTATTATATGGCGGCAAATATCATTCGAATCGGAATACGATGCGTCCAGTCTTAGAACCGTCCACCCATTTAGGCTGCGAGGAAGGTCCGCATAAATCAGTAGAATTAACTTTGTTGCGCACCGGAGGGATCACATTCAAGACAGAAATACCACTTTCCGGAAGTGTATACAATAAACGATCACGTCCGTCACGGGGTTGATATATTCCGATATAAGAATTCGGAGTTTCGTTGGTCAGACTGATTAGGCCTTCTTTAGTGCGAATATTCATCCAGGAAACGTTACCGAAATAACCTTTAAATTCCGGATAGGTAAATGTTTCGCCCGGTATGGGATCGTTATAGTCATTTTCCCAAATATCGTACTGTGTACCATGAATACGATTCTGCCATACACGATAAGGTCCTGCTCCCAACCAACGTTTACTAAGCACTTGATCTTCGGGATAATCAAAGCGGATTCCCATCAGGTCTACTACACCCGAGAAATTATAAGTATAGTCAAGCGTAACTACCCCACTTGGATTGATTGTCCATTGAGCTTTATCCAAATTGCCCAATTTATAATGAGCTGTAACGATTAAGTTCCCTCTGTCTTCTTTTACATCCAAATTAGTAAATACGGCTGCATCAGGAAATTCGCTGTAAGTCCGGTCTTTCTCCTTTGCTTTCTCATCGTCATGGTTGTAGAACTGATCCAATGAACGGTCGGCACGGCGAGCGGCTATAAAACGAGGACCATTAGCAAAACTGATTTTACGGTTATCTATAGATACTCCTTTCAGTTGTCCGTCCACTTTGGAGAATACAAATGTGCGGTTATTTGCTTTTACTGTGAGTTCCTTTTCTGTTTCCGTATAAGTGGAGCGGTTAGATAATGGAGAATACTGTTCTATCGGTTGGTTCAGTTTATCTATAGGGAAAGTCCAACGCCAAAGTTCGTGTCCGTATTGATCAATAGCTGTCAGAAAGAGAGCGTCTGCATCGGAAAGAATGCTTGTTTTAAGATCCAGTATACCGGTAGCATGAGCCGCTACATCACTTCCTTGCACTTTACCCTCTTTCAGGATCTGAGTAGTAGCATTTGAAGTATCTGTCACTTTAGGAAACTTGACTTGTTTCCAAACAAATTGGCAGGTATTCAGATTTAGATAATCATAGCGGTTCTCTACTGAGAGTTTACCGTCAAATAGCCTGTCGATAGAAGTATTCATAATCTGTACAGGACTCCATAACTGCTTGATAGTGTAGTAGCTACCCTCCTTTTCGTGATGTGGTCCTACAATACCGTCTGCTCCAAAGTTTCCCTGATTATCAATGAAGCCATCCATGTCCACACGCTTCACTCCTTCATCTGCCAATACCCAAAGGAAACCACCGATACAACGGGGATGCTTGCGCATCATTTCCCAATAATCATATAATCCGGCACCATGACCGCCATCGTACAAACCATGCAAGAATTCTGTGGGCATGAAGATTTGCGGTAAACGCATATAGTTCTGGCTTTCTCCGTAAGAGCGGTAATGCATTGTTTCAAAACCGGAGAAGTTGCCTTGCGGGTGAATAACCGGACGTTTCTGCGGGTCGTATTTATGAAACTCTCCGTCCAATTCGGTATTCCATCCTTTTTCATTACCATTGCTCCACCAGATAATAGACGGATGATTCACATCACGTTCTATCATTCCCTCTATCAAGCGTACTCCGGTCGGAGTATCATATTTTCCATGCCACCCTCCTAACTCATCCATAACATAGAGCCCGAGAGAATCACAAGCTTCCAGGAATTCGGGGTCTGCCGGATAATGACTTAAACGGACAGCGTTCATATTCATGCTTTTAATCAACAGGACGTCCTCGATATTTTTTGCCTTACTTAACGTACGACCGCTTTCCGGACGGAAACTATGCCGATTGACACCCCTTACATTGATACGTACCCCATTTATGTAAAGTCCGTCACTCTCGTGTACTTCAATCGTGCGGAAACCGAAGCTCTCAGTTTCATAATGTAATACTTTACCGTTCTTATCAAACAGAGAGAATTGAGCTTTGTAAAGATTAGGAGTTTCCGCAGTCCACAAAGCCGGATTGGAAACTTTCAATTGCAAAGATGTCCAATCTCCTCCTGTCTTCACCGGTACGGTGGTTTCTGCCAGTTTCTTGTTTTTATTATCCAGAATCTGAGCGCGGATACTCATTCCATCATTGGAAATATTACTGTAACAATTGGCACGGAAAGTTCCATCCATCTGTGCATCAATGGCAATGTGCCGCAAATTAATAGCAGGTTTTACTTCCAGGAATACCGGTCGGAAGATACCTCCGAAATTCCAATAATCAGCACGGCGCTCGGCTAGATTTACACTAGCATTTTCACTTTCTTTGGCTACGGTTACTTCCAGCAGGTTCTTTTTGCCATATTTCAAAAAGTCAGTGACATTATATGAAAAACGATAAAACGCCCCCTGATGTTTCGAGCTGACCTTTCGCCCGTTCACTTTGACTTCCGTATCCGTCATTGAAGCCTCGAATACAAGATTTACTTGTTGTCCCCGAAACTTTTCCGGTACTTCGAATTCATACTTGTACATACCTTTCTCGTCAGCAACACCTTCCGGAAATGGTTTACCATAAAAAGTAATTCCATACTGATAAGTGCCGAATCCTTGTAGTTCCCAACATGATGGTACACCAATCTTCGTCCATTTGCCGGAGTTACGTCCGTCGGTACAGAAGAAGTCCCATTCTACCATGTCATCACAACCACGACCGGAAAGGTACTGTCGTTCCGTCTGCGGAAGATTCTGGGCGGTCAAAGTAGTTGCTAACGCTAAAGTCGATAATAAAGCGGTTACTTTTCTCATTGTTATTCTTGTTATTTTATTTTAATAATGTCATAGTTTACTGATCCGTATATGTAAAGTGTGTTCCTTCTTTTCAATTGCATATTTTTTTAGAACACCCGGTCCACAACTGCTATTGCCCAATCCGAGTACAGCTGCATCCAGACTCAAAATAACTTCTGCACGCGGTTTCAAATAACAGTCGTGAGCTTCTTTGTAGAGATCCTGAGCAGTATAGTGCAAGGCGGATGCAGAAAAAACATTTTCCACCGCATCAATGCGAATACCTTTATTGCGCTTATTCGTCAAGGTAAGATAACGTACTTCCTCTTTGTTACCGCTATCCTGTGGACGTGGATAATGTACATATTGTTCATCTACCGTTCCTTTCCATAGCCCTATGGCAGCAGAAGTCTTACGATCCGGATAATTGTCTTGTGGTCCTCTTCCATACCACGTAAATGTATTATAAGCAGGTGCTATGCCGAATGCAATTCCTAAACGAGGCAATTCGGGCAATGTCCCTTGTGGCATAAAACTTGATTTCAAATCAATTGTCCCATCCGAACAAATAGTATAGATGGAGGTTGTCGTCACTTTTCCCTCTTTATATAAATTATTTGTTCGTACTCGGACTACTACCGCACCGTCCGGACGTACTTCGTGACTGAAAGACTCCATGCTGACCTGCGGATTGTCCATTTTATGTAATTTCCAATCTTTAGCCAACCAGTTTCCAAAGCTTTTATCATTGTCTGTCGGAGCGCGAAAAACCTGTGTTGACGGCTGAATAGGATAATCATCGGAACTGTGTAACATCTCTTTTCCATTATAGATAAGGGAAGTCATCGTTCCTGTTTGAGTTTTCTTCCATTGAACGGAAAAGTCACGTCCACTGACCGTGAAAAGCCGCCCATCCTCTTTTATCTTTAACCTTCCTTTATTTACAAGATCAGTTGAGATTAAATCTCCTTCCTGCAGGCAGAACTGTTCCCAAGTGACCTCGTGTCCTGCTTTAGCCCAAAGAGCATCGGATTTTAGGACGATACTTACCTTTAATCGATAGTCGGAAGCAGGATTTGTCATGCTGTTCCGTGTTCGTTTCCTGTTTAAAGAACTCTCACCTGATAATGAGCGGAAAGTCGGCAAATCTATCGTCTGACTCCCTCCGGGAGCTATTTCCGGTAAGGTAATTTCTCCCTGCTCTTTCTGCTTTCCATCGATTGACACAGTCCATAGGCAACGATATTGAGACAAGCCGGTGTGGTGATTCCGGTTCGTCACTTTCAGTTTCCCATTTTCCATTTTTAGTTCGACGGGTGCATACACTTTCTTTACTTCCCAATATTTAGGCGTAGTTTCACGCTCGCTCATCAGCAATCCATTAAAGCAGAACGCTTTTAAATTCGGTTTATCACCAAAATCACCACCATAAGCCACCATGGTACGGCCATCCGGTAAAGTTTTGTAGATTCCCTGATCTACCCAATCCCATATAAAACCACCCAGCATACGAGGATTGCTATATATCTCATCCCAATATTCCTTGAAATTTCCCAATGCATTTCCCATGGAATGTGCATATTCACTTGTCATTACCGGACGGTCGTCATTGGTACGTTCCGCAATCTCCAGCAACCGTTCCCAACGTG
>OWIT01000426.1_pt1 | contig 24025 bp, 10 predicted proteins | sample 1732681 | NCBI WGS metagenome assembly OWIT01 (sample SAMN05065741, study PRJEB22554) | human gut metagenome | biome: ENVO:2100002; feature: ENVO:00000062; material: ENVO:00002003 | host: Homo sapiens | place: USA | reverse complement strand
AAAGAAAAGATAGTGGTATACGGGTCCAGTATTTTGCAGGGAGCATCTGCCAGTCATTCTGGGATGGCTTATCCGGCTCGTTTGTCACGTAGCAGCGGATATTAATTAATGGCTATGTCCCCTGTTCTTTCAAGAATAAGCCGTAATTTCCTGATATTCACATTCCGGGTGTTGGAAGCATTCGTTTTGTTCACGTAATTATAGTACTTCGGAAAAAACTATCAGAAAATAGCAGGAAAGGGTAGAATGTTTTTTGGTATGTATGTTGTGGAATTCTTTTAATCATGTGCTAAATTTGTTCGTTTAAGGTGAGGAATCTGTTCACCCGACTGAAAAAAACTATTCTCTTAATGTGCTTTTTGGGAACGAATCGTTATTTTTGTATATCACCAAAAAACGAATCATTATCTATTAGATTCAGAGCTCATGAAACACATTCTTACTATTATCCTGTTATCTCTTTATCTCATTATCTCATTAGACGTAAATGCGCAAGACATTGAATTCAGACATTTGTCTACCGCTGACGGATTGACTCATTTCTCTGTAATTTCGCTCTATCAGGATGAGCGGGATTTCATTTGGTGTGGTACACGAAACGGAGTGAGTCTGTATAATGGCAGGGAGTTTAAAGAATATCGATATCATAAAGGAGATACAACCAGTCTTTTTTGTAATACGATTACTGCTATTACCGGTGACCGTGCCGGACATGTTTTCTTGCATACTGTATTGGGTATGGCTTTGTTTGATATGACTTCGGAAAAGTTTTCGGTACTATTTAAAGGAGATGTTTCGGCTATGTTGTATGACGACCGACTCTATTTTGCGTGCAATAATGTGATATATACATACGATGGTGGAAAGGTAAATCAGTATTATGAACTACCTGACAGGACAAATCAGATTGTGAGTCTGAACAGAAATGACGGTCGGTTATATATAGGTACTGAAAGAAATGGACTTTATCTCCTGTCTGCTGATAATAAACTACAGCATCCTATTCAAAGAGGAAAAATTGGATCAATCTTTAAAGACAGCCGCAAAAGACTTTGGGTTGGCAGCTGGGATTCCGGGCTTTATTTATTTTCAAACGACAGTATTATGCATTATCGTCATCAGGCTAATGAAACCGGCTCAATAAGTTCCGATTTTATTCGCGTTTGTTGTGAAGATAGCCAAGGACATATATGGATAGGTACTTTTAATGGGCTAAACCGTTTTGATGAGAAGAGTCAAACGTTTGTTAGTTATCTCCGTCGAGAAGAAAAGTCTGGGAATTTATATTATTCGGTTTGGAGTTTGTTATGTGATCATCAAGGTACCCTTTGGATAGGGACATACCACGGAGGATTGTGCTGTATCAATCCGCAAAAAGAAATATTTTACCACTTCCATGCATCCCAACAGGAACAAAAAGGATTAAGTTATTCGACTGTGGGCAAAATGACAGAAGATAACCGGAATAATATTTGGATATGTACTGATGGGGGTGGACTCAATATGTACAATCCCCAGTCGGGTAGCTTTAAATGGTATTTTCATAACGATTCTCGGAATTCTATTTCTCATGATAATACAAGAGCATTTTGGTATGATTCCGATAAAGATGTATTGTGGATAGGAACACATCTCGGTGGATTGAGTCGGTTGGATCTGAAAACGGATGTTTTTACCAATTATTACGCAAAAAAATCGAGAAAAGGAGATTTACGAACGAATATCATATCTACGATCATTCCTTATAAAGGGAAACTCATATTGGCTACCCAAGGTGGTGTGATGCTTTTCGACCCTGCGACAGGCAATTATGAGCAGTTGTTTTCAGGTCCCGACGGAATATCTACCATTCAACGGGTGAATGATCTGTTGATAGATCATCGCGGCATATTATGGATAGTGGGTAGCGATGGTATATACTCCTATCGGTTCGAAGATGGGAAAATGACATATTATCAATCGGATCCGTCGAAACCCGGAACATTATGTAGCCCGCACATTCATACTCTTTACCTTGATAGCCGGCATAATCTGTGGATATGTTCTGCTGATAGTGGCATAGACTTATATAATTATGAAACGGATAGTTTTGAGAACTTTTCCGGTTTGTCTGGAGATTGTGTTTATGGAGTGTGTGAACTTCTTTCGGGTAACCTTCTGGCACTGACTAACAGAGGAATTTCACTGCTCGGAATGAGGGATAAGGAGGGTACTGGGTTAATCGTCCTTAGTGAATGGCCGATGAAAACAATTAATGAAAATTCTGTATTTCAATCTAAAGATAGTACGATATATGTCGGTAGAGTCGATGGGATGATCTCTTTCAAAGAGTCAGATTTACTGCATCCATCTGTTTTTTTTCATATATTCCCATATCGTTTGCTGGTGAACGGACATGAAATTGAAGTGGGGGATGATACAGGAATATTAAAAGAATCCATCACCATAGCAAAAAAGATTGTGTTGAAAAGCTCACAGTCTGTATTTACCATAGGTTACGCTGCTTCAAATTATTTGCCTGGTGAACCTGAACATCTAGTGTATCAGTTAAAAGGCTTTTCTGATATTTGGACTCCACTCAGAGATAGTCGGGAGATCACTTATACAAATCTGAAGCCGGGAAGTTATACTTTGATTGTGAAATCAATAGCTCTAACCGGAGATGCGATACCGGAAAGCTCATTGGAGATAGAAATCCTTCCCCCATGGTATCTTACGATATGGGCGTATTTGTTTTATGTGATTTTTGCCGTATTGACTGTTTATTATCTGATACGTGTGTATCATAACAGAATAAAATTGCAGGAATCGCTTAAGTATGAACGGCAGCATACGCACGACGTCGAAGAATTAAACCAATCGAAACTTCGATTCTTTACGAACGTCTCGCACGAGTTCAGAACTCCGTTGACTCTTATCATTGGGCAGATGGAAACACTTTTGCAGGGCAAACTTCTTTCTCCGCCCGTTTATCAGAAGTTCTTCAGTGTATATAAGAATAGTATTCAGCTTAAGGAACTGATTAGTGAATTACTTGATTTCAGAAAACAAGAGCAGGGATATATGAAAATGAAGGTCTGTGAAAACGATATCGCTAGCTTCCTTTTTGAGAATTATCTTCTCTTTAAGGAGTATGCAGATACGAAAGGCATCCAAATGATATTTGAAAAACCGGATCAGCCTGTTTCTCTCTGGTATAACGCGAAGCAAATGCAGAAAGTAATTAATAATATACTTTCAAATGCTCTGAAATATACTTCTTGTGGAGGAGTTGTCACATTATCCGTTTGTGAGGATGGCGATGATGTGTTGATGGAAATTGCAGATAATGGGTGCGGCATAGATGCTCAAGAGATAGACAAAATATTCGATCGCTTTTATCAGTCAAACCCGAGCGATTCCAGTACGGGTACGGGAGTGGGATTGGCTTTGACTAAATCAATTGTCGAACTGCATGGCGGTACAATCAAGGCTTCGGGGGCAAAAGGCGAGGGGATGACATTTACGATTCGCCTTAAAAGAGGTAAAGAGCATTTTCTGCCAGAACAACTGGAGGAAGAAACGTCGGATGTTACGAACGGCTATTTGCAGGACTATAATACTGAAGAAATGCCGTTACCATTATTGTTGGATGATGACATGGCAGTTGAAGGTGAAATAATTCAGGAAAAGGAGAATGATTTAAGAATGCTTGTTGTTGAAGACAATAAGCAGCTTAGGGAATTGTTGGTACAGATATTCGCACCTTTCTATTCTGTTGTATCGGCTGAAGATGGGGAAGAAGGATTGGAAAAGGTCAAAGCGGAAACTTTTAATATTATTATTAGTGACATTGTGATGCCAAAACTCTCGGGAATCGATCTCTGTAAAGAGATAAAGAATAATATGGAGACTTGCCACATACCAGTTATTCTATTGACAGCCAGAATGGGAGTAGAACATAATTTGGAAGGATTACGGATTGGAGCCGACGATTATATAACAAAACCGTTTAATGTGCCTATTTTGATTTCCAGATGCAATAATATCGTGAAAAATAGATTAATGCTTCAGGAGAAATTCAGCAAACAGCCATTTGTTGGGCCACAGGTTCTTTCATCTAATCCATTGGATAAGGAGTTTCTGGATGAAGTAATTGAGATTATCGAAAAACACTTGAGTGACAGTAAGTTTAATGTAGATGTCCTTGTGTCCGAGATGCTGATTGGACGTACACGTCTCTTCCATAAGCTAAAAGCCATTACAGGGCAAACCCCTTCCGATTTTATCTCTAATATCCGGCTGAAGAAGGCTGCCTTTTGGCTTAAGAACAATCCAGAATTTAATATCTCGGAAATAGCATACCGGACAGGATATACTTCTGCCAGGTATTTCAGTAAGAGTTTTAAAGAAAAATATGGTTTGATACCTTCTGAATATAGAAAAGAACCATTTGAACCAAATCAGGAAACGGATGTATCTGTATTCGAATAGAAAAGGATTCCTATCTATCTGTCCTGCGCCATATGCGTTAAATGTTCGTTTCTAGTGCCACGTTTGTTCAGACCCTATAAATAGGTGATTTAAGAAGATGTTGTTCTGATTTTGTATATGTAATTTTGAGCAGTGAAATGTTTAACTATAATTTAATAATTATGAGAAAGATGAATTGTATATTGATCTCAATCCTTCTGCTTCTAAGTAGTGGCGGATGTGATAACAAGGACGAAGAAACATCAGGCAAAAGGCCAAGACCGGAAAATGTGGTTTATTCAGAAGTAATCACGCCACCGTCCATAACCCCAATAGATGAAAGTGGCTATAAGACCTATTATGTAGACAGCAAAACCGGTAGTGACGCCAATAACGGCTTGACTCCCGAATCGCCTTTTCAAACGTTGGATAAGGTTTCTGCTATGTCCAAAGAACCCGCTACTAAAGTGTTGTTTAAGAGCGGTGCTGTTTTTAAAGGCTCGCTAACTCTGAAGGACTTGAAAGGTACTCCGGCGAAACCATTCATTGTGGACATATATGGAGGCAGTGAACGTGCCCGTTTCGAAGGGGGCGGAGGAGAACAGGTTGTGTTGATACAAGATGGCAACATTCGTTTTCGGAATATCTTCATTACCAACAAGACTGGTAAACGTGGTATGTACATTAGAGCAATAGAGGCAGGAGCCATAAAAAACATCGAAGTGACAGGTTGTCGTTTCGAAGAAATTAATTGGGCGGGTGATGCTGATTTTGTAGGCGTGAGTCCGACGAGTCTTGATGTTAGAGCTATTTGTTCTGATGGCAATTACAATAAAGCGTTTGGCGGTGTTGTTATCGAAACTGTGGCAAAAGAGGCGGGGCCCGGGTGGTATGAAGATATGTTTATTACCAACAATGAATTCTATCAGGTATCACGCACCGGCATCATGTTCATCAATCGCTGGGGAAGTCGCACAGGCGCAGGCGAAGGATATAATGAATATATAGATGATGAACATAATTGGTATCCAAATACTAATGTTGTAGTCCAAGGTAACAGACTTCACTATATCGGTGGTGACGGTATCGTTCTTGGTGGAGCTGACAATTCTTTCCTTGATCATAATGTATGTTACTATGCTAACTTCTTGGGACGTACGGGACAGGCAAGTGTGGGTATTTGGCCTTATTCGAGTCGTAATACTGTGGTACAGTATAATGAATCGGCTTATACACAATGGTGCAATGGTAGTTCGGATGGTGAAGGACTCGACGTAGACATTGCCTGCAAAAATACCATTGTGCAGTATAATTATGTTCACCACAATGTGGGAGGAGGCATACTTTTATGTAATAATGAGACCGAAAATCATGAGGGAACTATCGTCCGCAACAATATATTCCTTTTTAACGGCGGAGCTCAAAAGGGGGCTTTGGCCTCCATCTCGACTAATGTGGGACGTACGGAAATATATAACAATATTGTTATTACTGACAATAAAAACAAACGGGTGTTATTTAGTGACGACTGGGGGAAAAAGGGCAAATCTCACGATATCACTTTCCGTAATAATATCTTTATGTCTACTACACCTACTATAGGTATTTTCGATGATTCATACATAGACAACTGTGTTTTTCTGAATAATCTGTACTATAACTTAGGTAATTTTCAGGCTAATGGGATGGATGCCGCCGCTCTTCTGTACAATCCGGGCATTACCGTACCCAGTGATATGGATGGCTACGATAAAGGAGCTTTCTGCCGCCCTACCGAAGCCAAAGTCTTTCTTGACGGCTTGTTGTTTGACGGTATGTTGAACACTGACTTTGCTGGTAATTCTGCTATTGGAATTGGCTATATGGGCGCATTCGCAGAGTAATTAATAAACTTTATTCTAATATAATATGAAGCAATTATTAAACGTTTTTTTATTCGTAACCATGCTGCTTGGACTGTCGGCATGCGAGAAAGAAGATAAAGACATGTTTATTGTGGAAGGTGAAAGGAATTTTTCCATCACTAAAGAAGGTGATATGATATCGGTGATATTGAGAACTACTCAAGATTACCGGGTTACTTCTGAAAACAATTGGTGTATTATTCTTGCCAAACAACCTATCGGATTTAAGATACAGGTCGATGAAAACACAACGGTAAGAGAAAGGGAAAATAAAATAACTATAGAGTCGAATATTGGCGCTCCTGTGGTCTTGACTGTGAAACAGGAAGCAGGTGAACTTTTCTTCCGAATGGACGATAGCGAAAAGACCAAACAGTTTGCACAAGAGGGTGGTACACAGATCGTTGCACTTCAAACCAATTTGGAAAGTTATGAGGTGGTGGCACCTGCATGGTGTACCATTTCCGAAAAGACAAATGAGGGCTTTAAGATAACGGCAGAAGCCAATTCTGACTTCCGTCGTGAGGAAACGTTATTGGTACGTGCTCAAGGAATGGAGGATATCGGGATTTTGGTGAAGCAGAACGGTGAGCCGCTTTTGAAGAATTCCTACTTCCTTGATGGTAATTTTGAACCGTGGGTAATTGAACGCTCTGCCGAAAATGTCTTCGTTGCAGGTACCTGGATTCCAGGTTCAATCACTGATCCTGAAAAAGGTCGTTATCGGGCTATTAAAGTTGATACGGGCGGGGCTAGCCAAGGTTCCATATTCCAGACTGTAAATGGAATTCTTGATGGTGTTTACACATTGACATTCATTGCACAAGCTGGTGGTTCGAGCACCGATGGAAGTGACCTGTGGCTCGTGATTATCGATAGCGAGGGGAATGAGACGGTAGAGAGTATCTTTGCAGAAGCTCGTGGCGGATGGAGAACTATCACTCGTTCGCTTACTATCACTGGTGGTAAAGTCTCCATAGGACTCCGTGCTACGCGAGGGAGTAATAAAGGTATATGGTTCCATGCGTTGGGCTTTGTACTCGAATAAACACAATATAAAAAATAGTTAGAATATGAATAATATCAATTCAGATAAAAGGAATGGCTGTGTACATAGCAAGCCTTACCTGTTTACGATTCTATTTTCACTACTATGCCTGTTGCTTCAGACGAGTATGGTATATGCGCAGCAAACTGCCACTGTCGACGGGATAGTGGTAGATGAGGCAGGGGCTCCTATCATTGGAGCTACAGTCAAAGTGAAAAATGAGACCATAGGGACTACTACTGATATGGATGGTAAGTTTTCATTGAAAGCGCCTGTGAAATCAACGCTGGTAGTAACTTATATTGGCTATAGGCAAGCGGAGGCAAAAACCGGCGTGAAAAATTTTCTGCAAATCGTACTTAAAGAAGATATTAACGATTTGGACGAAGTGGTAGTAGTTGGCTACGGTACGCAACGTAGGGGAGATCTTACCGGCTCCATTGCATCTATACGCGGAGAAGAGATTCCTTCAACGGCCACTACTACAGTGGCACAAGCGCTGAAGGGGCAGATTGCCGGTATGAGTTTCAGTCAGACAAGTGACCAACCCGGTGCAAAGGTATCTATACAGATACGTGGAGCGGCTACAAAAGCAGAACCATTGATTGTAATTGATGGAATACCCGTGCAAACCATGTGGGAACCGGATGCGAGTTCCGAACTGGACTATCGCAAGGGTGAAAAAGAGAGTGTACTTGATAATATCAATCCCGACGATATACAGGACATCCAGGTACTTAAAGATGCCAGTGCCACATCTATATACGGTTCGCGTGCGGCTGGTGGAGTGATTTTGATTACTACCAAAAGAGGGACGGCAGGCAGAACTAACGTATCATTCAAGGCTTCATACACCGGGCAATGGATAGATAAGAAACCGGAGGTGTTTGGTGCGAAAGATTATATGCGACAGGTGAACCGTTACCAGCTTCAACAGTATGTTTACGAGCAGAACTATTATCCATGGGGAAATAAACCGTTGCCATCTGAAGCTGACTTGTTGGCTGAATTCCAGCAGAAATATGCAAGTGAACCCAATAAAGGGTTTATATTCGATCCTGCGGGTATTGATAATTTTCCCGGTGGAACAGATTGGTATGATGAAGTGACCCGTAAGGGGCAAATACAGAAGTATGATCTTTCTGTATCAGGAGGATCTGAAAAGACGGTTTTCCGTGTGTCGTTGAGTCATATGAGTAACAAAGGTATTGCTATTAACAACACCTATGCACGTACTTCGGGGAGCATGAATATTGACCATACATTCAATAACTGGATTAAGGGAGGTGTATCGGCTTCGTATTCATCAGTTAATTCTTCGGATGTAGCTCTTGAAGGATCGTCGGGTACTACCGTGCTGTTTCAGGCAGCAAGAGGTTATGATCCTACGGTGCCTGCACGTGATATTGACGGTAACTGGTCTAATCCGGTGATGATGAAAGGAGTAAAGGGTATTAGCCCGCTGTCTATTTTGGATGTGACGATGGATACTCAAAAAGAAAGTTTGCTTACTACTGGATACTTGGAATTGAAACCTATCAAAGACCTTACAGTTTTAGGAACGTTGGGATATGATCGTAAGTTTGCCAAAACAGGAAGCCATTTTGCATCTACTACCATTCAGGGTGCCGATTACGACGGAATTGCACAGATAAATCGCACGGACCTATCCAATATGTATGTTAACATGAGAGCCACTTACAATAAAGTGTTTGCCGAAGACCATTCTCTGTCGGTGATGTTAGGATGGGAATATCAGCATCAAAATTCCGAGAGTCTGTTGGGCTGGAATACGGGATTTCCTTACGATGGTGTGCTGTGGCATAATCTCGGATTGGGTACTAATGAACGTCCCAAAGTTGGCTCATCTAAAAATACAAGCCAATCGGCCTCATTCCTTGGACGTTTGAACTACTCTTATAAGGGACGCTACCTCCTTACGGCTAATTTCCGTCGCGATGGTTCATCCAACTTTGCGCCCAATAAACAGTGGGGTAACTTCGGTGGTGTAGCTCTTGCATGGCGTATAAGCGATGAAGAGTGGCTTAAAAATATAAATTGGATTTATAATCTTAAGTTACGTGCAGGATATGGTGTGACTGGTAATGCCGGTAGCCTGACAGGTACTTTGACCTATTATAAGTCAGAATCTGCCTATAGTTACTATTTCAACAATAAGCCAAACAGTGGCGTTCGTCTGGCAGTTATCGGAAATCCAAACTTGTCGTGGGAATCACAATATGATAAGAATGTCGGACTTGATTTTGGTTTATTCGATAATCGTTTCGGCGGTAGTATCGATGTGTACGAGCGTACCATTAAAAATCGTATTGGCAATAAATCGCTTATGTCATTTCAGGAGGTAAGGGAGTTGAACTATAATACAAAACGTATTGATAAAACGACGGGGGTGGACCTTACTTTGTATGCCGTACCTATCAGTACTGCTGATTTTGAGTGGAACACCCGGTTTACCTTGACTTATTACCGTGATAAGACAACCAAGCGCGATCCGTCTCAAGTGTTGGATATTCAGGATGCACCGAAATATACATGGAACGATAAGTGGATTCATCTTTCTGACGGCTTGTTACAACCCGGAGAAGTCAATCCCGGACAGTTAGAAACCGATCGTCGAGCCGGTGAGGTGAAGATCAAAGACGTCAATGGCTATCTGCGTGATAAGATGGGTAATAAGATATACGATGAAAACGGCAGACCTATGTATTCCAATATGCCCGATGGAATTATTGATAATGCCGACCTTGTGATGAAATACAATAATACTCCAATCCCGTTCAGTTGGAATAATAATTTCCGCTGGAAAGATTTTGACTTGGGTATCACGATGTATGGTAAGTTTCATCAATGGAAAGGGAACGATAAGAAGACCGGTGCAAATCCGGAGACTCTGCTTTCAGGTGGTAACACATTGGTGTACGTGAAAGATCAGTATAGTTATGATAACCTCGATTCTCAAGTGCCGTCGTTCCGCTTTTGGCAACATGGTGGTGTGGGATATGGTGACTTCTTTGTCGAAAAAGCCTGGTATATTCGAATCGATAATATAACTTTAGGATACACGTTACCCAAGAAGTGGATAAGAGGAGTGCTTAGTTCAGTGCGTTTCTATGCTTCTATGAAAAACATTGCTACTATTACTCCTTACAAAGGGGCTGATCCGGAGTATGATATATACCTCTATCCGAGTACGAGTTCATTCACATTTGGTGTTGATATTAAATTCTAATAGATATGAAAATAGTGAAAAATATTTCTGCGTTGGTTCTTGTCCTGTTAATGTTAGGCAGTTGCACCTTGGAACGAACGTCTTATAACGAGATTTATCCGGAGAACTTTTACCGGAACGAAGAGGATGTGAACAAGGCGCTTACAGCTCTGTATGTTCCTTTCCGAACAGGATGGGGTAAGTTCTATTGCGCTGACCAGTGGGGGTATGCTGTTATTTCGGATTTCACAACCGGCATGTTGGAAGGTAAATATGCCAATGAAGGATACAACCACTTCTATGAACATTGGTGGCGTGAGAACGGTAGCGACCTTGGTACACAGTTTGCAGGAAAGATATATCCGCAATACAATGAATTGTCTCGAATAAAGAATGCGATACGCAACATCAACAACAGTTCGGTGAGTGATGCGATAAAGAAAAAGGCGATTGCCGAGGCACAATGTCTGTATGGATGGGTAGGATATATTATGTATGACCTCTTTGGTCCTGTCCCTCTCATCACTGATGAGGCACTGGAAGATCCTGAAGCGGAGATTTTTATTCCTCGCCTTTCGGACGAAGAATATACTGCTATTATGATTGAGACTCTCGATGAGGCCAGCCGGGTATTGCCCGATGTACAAACCGATTGGGGTCGTACTTCCAAAGGAATGGCTCTGATGTTGATGCTTAAATTCCATATGATAAATAAGAATTTTGTGGAAGCGGAGAAGGTAGCTCGTCAATTGTATGCTATGGAAAACAGTGGCGTATACACTCTTTTGGGTAATTATGCCTCGGTGTTCGATAAGGCTAATGCAAAAAATAAAGAGATTATTCATGCCATTCCTTGTGGTTCGGGAAATCCTAATTATTGGCTGACACAGGTAATACCTAGTGATTTGGGAGGATTTGAGGCATCGGCATGGGGTACTTTCCTGATGCAATGGAAGTTTTACGACTCCTTTGAAGTAGGCGATGACCGCTTGAATACTATTATTACAGAGTACACAAGGAAAGATGGTGGAGTAGTGAAACGTGGCTCGGGTAATCTGACTCGTGGTTGTATTCCACGAAAACTCGGCGCAGATTCTGAACAGACTGGTTCTGCCGGAACTACCGACTGCATTGTGTTTCGTTATGCTGATGTTTTACTTTCGCTGGCTGAATGCATTAATGAGAACAATGGTAGTCCGACTACCGAAGCTATTGAATTGGTGAACAGGGTACGTAACCGAGTAAACCTGGATCCATTGACTGCCGCTCAAACAGCCAATAAGGAGGCTTTCAATAAAGCAATCTTGAGCGAGCGTTTGCATGAATTCTATTGTGAAGGACTTTCACGTCAAGACCGGGTTCGTCACGGAGTGTTTGTCTCTAACTCACAAGAATTATTTCAGGACAGTCAGAGCGATTGGTATAAAGTACGTTTCCCCATTCCGGCAAAATACATTAATGAATCAGCAGGTGTAGTGAAACAGAATCCGGGTTACGCAGGATAGGAATTAAGGCTGGCTGTAAAGCCAGCCCTTTCCAGCTAACATCAAGAAGAATATAAGTTCTATTAATAAAGAAAATTGACTCGTGATGAGAAAATACAGATTGTTGTTCTTATTGTTTTCCCTGTTTGTGGTATCCTTTGTATATCCGTATTCGCCCAAATTCTCTACTGCCGGGTTTTATCCATTGGAGCATACCGGAAGGCAGACTTATTCTATGAATGTAGCATGGCGATTCTTTAAAGGAAATGAGGTTAAGGCTGAAGATAAAGAATATGATGACACTAAATGGCAGGTAGTATCTGTTCCTCATGGGATAGAGTATCTTCCTACTGAGGCTAGTGGATGCGTAAATTATCAAGGTGTGGTCTGGTATCGCAAGCATTTCAATCCGGCAGAAGAATGGACTGGAAAGAAAGTGTTCCTTCATTTCGAAGCGATCATGGGAAAGTGTAAGATATGGATAAATGGGAAGTTGAAGACTGAGCATTATGGAGGATATCTACCTGTTATCGTTGATCTTACAGACGATCTTATCTACGGGGAAGACAATGTTATAGCTGTAAAAGCTGATAATAGCAATGACCCTTTATATCCTCACGGTAAGGCACAGGAACTGCTGGATTTTTCTTATTTTGGTGGTATTTATAGAGATTGCTGGCTGGTCACACATAATTGTACATACATCACCGATCCTAATTATGAAAATGAAGTAGCGGGAGGAGGATTGTTTGTGGCCTATGATTATGTCTCGAAACAGCAGGCCACGATAAAACTGAAAACTCACGTTAGAAATGAAGGCACTTCTGGCTTTTTAGGAAAGGTAGTTTACGAACTTGCATTGCCGGATGGGAAGATTGTGGCGACAGCAACAAATAACATTCGTTTGAATAAAAATAAAGCGGGAAGTACAGCTACGGAAATGACCATTCGGTCACCTCGGCTGTGGTCGCCTGAATCTCCCTATTTGTATCATCTTAATGTATATATCAAAGATAATAAAGGAAAGGTAATAGACGGTTACATGCGTCGCATAGGCGTGCGCAGTGTAGAATTTAAGGGAAAAGATGGATTTTGGTTAAATGGAGAACCGTATGAAGGGAAATTGATAGGCACTAACCGCCATCAGGATTTTGCTGTGGTGGGTAATGCACTATCAAATTCTCTCCATTGGCGCGATGCGAAGAAGATACGTGATGCAGGGCTAAAAGTAGTACGTAATGCGCATTATCCGCAAGATCCGGCCTTTATGGATGCATGCGATGAACTGGGATTATTTGTGATAGTAAATACTCCAGGTTGGCAATTCTGGAATAATGATCCGGTATTTGGCCAAAGAGTATATAACGACATACGCAATATGGTGAGACGCGATCGTAATCATCCTTCGGTATGGATGTGGGAGCCCGTTCTGAATGAAACCCACTATCCTGCAGATTTTGCCGGAAACTCATATCGAGTAGTAAAAGAAGAATATCCTTATTCATATTGCTATGCAGGGTGTGATAGTGGAGCACATGGGAATGAATGCTTTGATGTGTTGTTTTCTCATCCTACTGATAATATGAACCCTTCAAAATGTTATTTCACACGTGAATGGGGTGACAATGTGGACGATTGGAATGCACACAATTCTACAAGCCGGGTGCATTTGTCATGGGGGGAGATTCCCCAATTAGTACAGGCGGCACATTATGCCAATCCCCCTTATGATTTCACTTGTTTGGAGAAGTTGAATAGCACTTCGCGGCAACATGTGGGAGGATCTTTTTGGCATTCGTTTGATCATCAGCGTGGTTATCATCCAGACCCTTTCTATGGCGGTATGATGGATGTGTTCAGACAACCCAAATATTCGTACTGGATGTTTATGTCTCAACGTTCGCCACTTCAATCGAATATACTGGCACAAACTGGACCGATGATATTTATAGCTCATGAGATGTCACCGTTCTCTTCTAAAGATGTCACCGTCTATTCTAATTGTGATGAGATTCGTCTGACAGTATTTAAAGATGGGAAACAATATACATATAGAAAAGAAAATCGCTCGGTAGGTATGGCCTCGCCGATTATTACATTCTCAGATGTATTCCGTTTCATGGATTACAAAAAACTTTCCCGGGCTCACCGACAGGAAGAAGTCTTTATGTTGGCCGAAGGCTATATTGACGGTAAGCTTGTAGCTACTCATCGACGCTCTCCGGCATTGCGTCCCGAAAAAATAGTGTTGTGGGTTGATGATGAAGGCACAGGGGTCACGGCTAATGGAGCCGATTTGGTCACAGTGGTGGCTGGTATAGCCGATAAAGAAGGAAACATCAAACGACTGAACAATTACTTTGTGAAGTTTGATGTAGAAGGTGAAGCGACAATAGTGGGAGGTGAGGATGTAATGGCAAATCCTCGTCCGGTGGTATGGGGAACCGCACCTGTCTTGCTCCGTTCTACTACCCGTTCCGGAAAGATAAAGGTTACAGCTTCTGTGTTAAAAGAAGGACTGGAAATGCCGTTGAGGACAGAACTTGTTATCGAGTCGCATAAAGAATCCATACCAATGCTTTGGAATGAGAAAGAATTGATGGAAGGGGAAAAGAAAACAGAAGTCAAGAATCAGGACTTTAATCCTCAAAATAACGAAAAACTATTGCGAGAAAACGAACTTCTTAAAAGAGAATTGAATCAGTATCGCTTGCGTGCAGTAGAGAATCAGCAGGAAGAATTTGGAGAAAATCCAGTGAAGAAGCCATTGGCGCAATGTGAAGGGACAGTGGTAAGAAAACAATTGTATCAATCGTTTGTCCCCAAACAGTTATGGTATGACAACAACGGTATGCATATCAATGCTCATGGGGGTGGAATGCTCTATGATGAGGGAACCTATTACTGGTTTGGAGAACATAAGATAGCCGGCAGTGAAGGGAATAAAGCCCAGGTAGGTGTACGTTGCTATTCTTCAAAAGACCTATATAACTGGACCGATGAAGGAGTTGCCCTTGCTGTTGATTCTGTAGGGTCCGGTAGTGATATTGAGAAAGGATGTATACTTGAACGCCCCAAAGTAATCTACAATGCTCAGACGAAGAAGTACGTGATGTGGTTCCATCTTGAACTGAAGTCTGAAGGATACAAGGCAGCCCGATCAGGGGTGGCTGTGAGTAATAATATCACCGGTCCATACAAATTCGTCAAAAGTATGCGTCCAAATGCCGGACACTGGCCGATGAATGTGCTCCCTTTACATAAGTCGAGCAATATTCCCTCTCAGGGTAAAAGTTATACAGGTTCGGGGATGCCGACGCATACCGATTCACTTAATATTCTGGGACGTGATTTTCAAGGTGGACAGATGGCGCGTGATATGACCCTCTTTGTTGATGATGATGGTAAGGCTTATCATATTTATTCATCCGAAGAAAATAGCACTATGCATATTGCTGAACTGTCCGACGACTATCTTTCGCATACAGGTCGATATGTGCGCATATTTGTAAACAGATATATGGAAGCTCCCACCATTTTCAAAAGGAACGGTAAATACTATTTCATAGGTTCGGGATGCACCGGTTGGAAACCTAATGCTGCACGTTCCGCTGTGGCCGAATCAATATGGGGGCCATGGAAAGAATTGGGTAATCCTTGCAGAGGAATCAATAGTGAGCTTACCTTTGGTGGGCAGAGTACTTATATACTTAAAGTGCAAGGTATGCAAGACTCTTATCTTTTTATGGCAGACGAATGGCGCCCTGACGATGCAATTGACGGACGTTATATATGGTTACCTATTACTTTTGAAAATGATAATCCGCTGATATATTGGAAAGATGACTGGAAGTTCTGATGTATCTCGACTAAAATATTATTTATGATGAAAAAAATATTCTTTTCCATGGTAATGTTAGGTACAACCTTTGTGGTGTGTGCTCAGCAAAAACAAGACGACCCACGTATACCAAGCAAAAAAGATTTGGTAACATACAAATTATCTAAAAAAACAATTTATAAAGATGGATGGATAGACTTTAATAAAAATGGTAAGAAAGACATTTATGAGGATCCCAATGCTCTTATTAGTGATAGAGTAGAGGATCTTTTAAGCCAAATGACGGTAGAGGAGAAAACTTGCCAAATGGTAACGTTGTATGGCTATCAGCGTGTACTTGATGATGAACTACCCACTGCCGAATGGAAGAATAAACTATGGAAAGATGGTATGGGGGCCATCGACGAACATCTCAATGGATTCCGCCAATGGGGATTACCTCCGTCAGACAACGCATTTGTTTGGCCAGCGTCAAGACATGCTTGGGCCTTGAACGAAGTGCAACGCTTCTTTGTGGAAGATACACGACTTGGTATTCCTGTTGATTTTACAAATGAGGGTATCAGAGGTGTAGAAAGTTATATCGCTACCAACTTTCCCACTCAACTAGGATTGGGGCATACATGGAATAGGGAACTGATAAAGAAAGTGGGGTATATCACGGGACGTGAAGGGAGACTATTGGGATATACCAATATCTATGCTCCTATTCTTGATGTCGGGCGTGACCAACGTTGGGGGCGCTACGAAGAGATATATGGTGAATGTCCTTACCTGGTGTCCGAACTTGGAGTGGCAATGACACAGGGAATGCAAACAGATTATCAGGTTGCCTCTACTGCAAAGCATTTTGTTGCATACAGTAACAATAAGGGAGGACGTGAAGGATTATCTCGGGTAGACCCGCAAATGTCGCCACGCGAAATTGAAAATATACATATTTATCCCTGGAAAAAAGTTATAAAGAAAGGAGGACTATTGGGAGCGATGAGTTCATATAACGATTATGACGGCTTTCCTATTCAAAGTAGTTATTATTGGTTGATGACACGATTACGCAAGGATTTAGGTTTCAAAGGGTATGTTGTTTCTGATAGTGATGCGGTGGAATATCTTCATTCTAAACACGGGACTTCTCAAAATATGAAAGAGTCCGTCAGGCAATCGGTTGAGGCCGGATTGAACGTGCGTTGTACATTCCGCTCTCCTGATTCGTATGTATTGCCTTTGCGTGAGTTGATAGCTGAAGGAGGTCTCTCGATGAAAACAATAGATGATAGGGTGCGTGATATACTGCGTGTTAAATTTATGGTCGGGTTATTCGACACTCCTTATCAGATGGATTTGAAAGCTGCCGATGAAGAAGTAAACAGCATGGAAAACCAGATGATAGCATTACAAGCTTCACGGGAGTCTGTTGTATTGCTAAAGAACGAGAATCAAACATTGCCACTGGCTAAAGAACGAATCAAGAAGATTAGCGTATGTGGTCCCAATGCTGATGACGTATCTTACGCTCTCTCTCATTACGGTCCGTTGGCGGTTGAGACTATTTCGGTATTACAAGGTATAAAAGAGAAGATGAAAGGGAAGGCAGAAATATTCTATACAAAAGGATGCGACGTTGTAGACTCCAACTGGCCCGACTCGGAGATTCTGCCGACAGAATTAACCGACGTGGAACAGGCTGAAATAGATAAAGCTGTGACCAATGCGTTGAAAAGTGATGTAGCCATTGTCGTTTTAGGTGAGAACGGACGGACATGTGGAGAAAATAAGTCACGGTCAAGTCTTGATCTGCCTGGTCATCAGCTCGATTTGCTAAAGGCGGTATACGCTACCGGAAAACCGACAATACTGGTTGTTATTAGCGGTCGTCCCAACTCTATCAATTGGGCAGACAAACATATACCGGCAATTTTAGAAGCATGGTATCCTGGTTCGCAAGGTGGAACGGCTATAGCAGATGTGATCTTTGGTGATTATAATCCCGGAGGTAAACTTACGGTGACATTCCCTAAGACAGTGGGGCAGATTCCATTTAATTTCCCCTCAAAACCGGCTTCACAGGTAGATGGCGGTCGTGTATCAGGATTAAAGGGAAATATGAGTCGGGTGAATGGTGCATTGTATCCGTTTGGATACGGATTGAGTTACACTAGTTTCAAATATTCCGATCTTGTTATATCACCTTCTGTTATCACTCCTAAACAAGATGTAGCAGTGCGTCTTAATGTGACAAATACAGGAGATAGAGAAGGGGATGAAGTTGTACAGATGTATATTCGTGATATTATCGGTTCGGTGACTACGTATGAGAAAAATCTCCGTGGATTTGAACGTGTCAACCTGCAACCGGGAGAGACTAAAGAGGTGATGTTTACCATTACGCCCGAAGATTTGTCCTTGTATAATGAAGAAGAAAAATGGGTAGTAGAACCTGGTGACTTTAGAATCATGATCGGATCATCTTCTGCAGATATTCGTTTATCTGATACCCTTACAGTGGTATCCTATCAAGACAGTCGTGTACCGGATGCTAACAAGAAGAATGGGACGAAGTGGACAGGCGGTAAGGGAGATTATCTAACTTTGCCAGTGAAAGATGCCGATACGATCGACCGTATTTCGATTCGTTGGACAAATTTGCAGAAAGAACCGACACATTTCGATATACAAGCATCGAGTGGTGGCGGACAGTTTTTGACTATATTCTCTGGAAAGATCACTGATGAGGGGCGTATGCAGAGTTATAAGTTTAATAAAACGACTGTAAGTGATATACGTATTCTGATTACTTCGGGAAAAGCATCTATTGCCGAAGTCAAAGTAGATAAGGAATAGTCGAACTGTTTCATGTAATTTATAAATGTAATTTGCCTTATGACAAAAAAAGTATTAGCATATCTCTTCCTGTCTCTTTGTTGTATCTCTTTACATGCGGCGAAAGTGTGGGTGGAAACTGAAAGTTTCAGAAATAAAGGTGGTTGGGTAACAGATCAGCAATTTATGGACTTGATGGGTTCTCCTTATCTGATGGCTCACGGTATGGGTATTCCCGTAGCAAATGCGTCTACCCCGATAGAAATACCAGAGAAAGGGACATATCATATTTATGTCCGTACTTTCAACTGGACTTCCCCCTGGCATCAGGGAGAAGGTCCGGGGAAGTTCCAACTGGGGATAAACGGAAAGAAACTATCAACTGTACTGGGTGCGAAAGGAGATAAATGGTTGTGGCAATATGCTGGAAAAACCAATTTAAAACAGGGGGAGGCGATTCTGACCTTACATGACCTTACAGGCTTTAATGGACGTTGTGATGCTATCTATCTGACGACAGATAAAGAGGATATACCTTCTGAGGAATCAGCCGAACTGAATCTGTTTCGCCGGAGAATGATGAACCTGCAGGCTCCTGCCATACAGCAACAATACGATTTGGTTGTTGTTGGTGGCGGTATCGCCGGAATGTGTGCTGCGGCATCTGCTTCTCGCTTGGGATGTAAGGTGGCGTTGATTAATGACCGTCCTGTATTAGGAGGTAATAACAGTGCTGAAGTGCGTGTGCACTTAGGTGGGCATATCGAAGTTGGTCCTAACAAAGGGTTGGGGCGTATGATTCGTGAATTCGGACATTCACGTAAAGGAAACGCACAACCCGAAGATTATTACGAAGATGAAAAGAAGAATGAGTTTATTGCCGCAGAAGAGAACGTTACATTATTTGCTAACTATCGGGCAGTATCTGTGAAGATGAATGGAGAGTGTATAGAATCTATTATCATCAAACATATTGAAACCGGAGAGGAACAATGTCTGAAAGCTCCCTTGTTTTCAGATTGTACGGGAGATGGGACCATTGGTTATTTGGCGGGAGCCGACTATAGGATGGGGCGTGAAGCACGCAGTGAGTTTGGGGAAGCACTGGCACTGGAAGTCGCTGACAAGATGACGATGGGAGCTTCTGTCCAATGGTACTCAGTGGATAAGAAGAAAAAAACATCTTTTCCGGAATTCTCTTATGGAGTAGAATTCAATGAAAATAATTGTGAGAAAGTGACTATGGGAGAATGGAAGTGGGAGACAGGTATGAATTTTGACCAGGTGAATGATGCCGAACGTATCCGGGACTATGGTTTGCAGGTTGTTTACTCCAACTGGAGTTTCCTGAAGAATCACCTGAAGGCAAATGATAAATATAAAGATCGTTCACTGGGATGGGTGGCCTATGTTGCCGGAAAAAGAGAATCCCGCAGACTGTTGGGAGACTATATTCTGAAACAGGATGATATTGATAAGAACGTTTTTCACGAAGATGCCTCTTTCACGGCTACATGGAGTATTGACTTGCATTTTCCCGATCCTGATAATTCGAAGAAGTTCCCGAATGCGGAATTCAAAGCAGCAACCAACCACATCTATATATATCCTTATGCAGTACCCTATCGCTGCCTGTACTCCCGAAATGTAGAGAACCTGTTTATGGCAGGACGTAATATTAGTGTGACTCACGTGGCGTTGGGAACAGTCCGCGTAATGCGTACTACAGGTATGATGGGAGAAGTTGTCGGTATAGCAGCTTCTCTGTGTAAGAAGTATCGAGCTTCTCCTCGTGAAGTTTACCAGCATCATTTGGAGGAACTTAAAACATATATGCAGAAGGGGATGGGTAAAGATGGAAATGAATTACCGGATAATCAACGGTTTAATGAGGCAAATAAATTATTGCCGGTTCCACGTGCTTTAATGAAATAAATGACCATTTTATTTAAACATGAAAAGAATACTATTTGTGTGGGCAATGATCTGTCTCGTAACATTCTCTTATGCCCAAAGTTCCTGTTATAGTGAACTGAAAGGAGATACACTGACTATTGGTAACAGACTGGTTGAACGTAAGTTCGTATGGAATGGCGGAAACCTGATGACATATAGTCTATGTGATAAAGTGAACGGGAAAACAAATTTAACGGCATCGTTGATGCCGGATTTCGTCATTTTGAAGGATGCAAAATCAGGAATGGATGGAACTTGCCAGGTGGAAAAGGTGATGGCTACTGACATTCATCCGGCCTATCTGAGAACGGTTGTTACTTTTTCTTTGGGTCCTTTGGACATTCGGCGGATATATCGTATTTATGATGATTGTCCGGCAATAGCATGCGACACTTACCTGAAAGGTACGGTTAACAGTGTTTTTGGTGGACGGGATGAGAACGCTGCCGATCGTAAGAATATTGAGTTTGCCGAAGATATGAAATCTAAATCTGTGACTGCTGTTTTGGATCAGTTGAACTTTAAAGGTCAACATTGGCATGCCAAAGCCGTAGAGTTTTGGGATGTAACGGACTGGAACAATAATTTGGTAGCAGAACGGGATATCATTACTTATCGCAAAAATAACTATCGTGGAAATCTTTTCTTTGTACGAAACGGTGAAGATAACAGTGGCTTTTTCTTCCTGAAAGAAGCGCCTTGTTCTAGCGTACAACTAGCCTATAATGGTGTCGATTTCATGGCAGAGTTCGGAAAGTTTATGGTTACCGGACTAGGTATTACGGAGAAGGATATTCAACAGGATGAATGGATACGAACATATGGTTGTGTAACAGGTGTATATGGTGGAGGCAAATTGCAGGCATTGACTGCCCTTCGTAACTATCAAAAGAATACCCGTCGCCATTTCCGTGACCGTGACGAAATGATTATGATGAATACCTGGGGTGACCGTAGCCAGGATTCTAAAGTAAACGAAGCATTTTGTTTACAGGAACTTGAACGTGTGTCCAGACTAGGGGTGACCCACTTTCAAATAGATGACGGATGGCAGACTGGCAAAAGTCCGAATTCGGCAGTAGCTAAAGGCTCATTCAAGAATATTTGGGATAATAAAGACTATTGGAAGCCAGATAAGAAAAAATATCCTCGTGGACTGTCCCCTATTGTAAAAAAAGGAAAGGAACTGGGTATTGAGATAGGCTTATGGTTTAACCCGAGTGTACAGAATGACTTTGCCGACTGGGAGAGAGATGCTGAAACTTTGGTTGGACTTTATCGTACCTATGGGATCCGTATTTTTAAAATAGACGGATTAAATATACCTACTAAGAAAGCGGAGATCAATCTTCGCAATTTGTTTGATAAGGTGTTGGTACAGACAGATAATAAAGTAATGTTTAACTTGGATGCAACTGCTAGTCATCGTGGCGGTTATCATATGTTCAACGAATATGGAAATATCTTCTTGGAAAATCGTTATACCGATTGGCAGAACTATTACCCGTATTGGACGCTTCGTAATTTATGGATGTTGTCTAAATATGTTCCGGCAGAAAGGTTGCAGATTGAATTTCTGAATAAATGGAGAAATACGGAGAAGTACGGTGACGAGTCATTTGCACCAAACCGGTATTCGTTTGAATATCTGTTTGCAACAACTATGGCAGGGCAGCCACTGGTTTGGATGGAAGCTGCTAATTTACCTGAAGAAGCTTTCTCCATCAAAGAAATGATGGAGAAGTATAAGAAGATACAATATGATTTTCATCAGGGAACTATTCTTCCCATTGGTGATGAGCCTTCCGGACGTTCCTGGACTGGATTTCAGTCTATATGTGACCAACAGGCTGATGACTTGCTCGGTTGTAATGGGACAAGAGGTTATCTTCTGATTTACAGGGAAGATAACATACACGATAAGGAATGGATAGAGACATGGTTACCTGAGGGTGCCCGTGTGGTATGTACTCCAATTCTTGGTAATGGAGAGGCTATGACAGTTACTGTTGGTAGAAAAGGGATAATAAAAGTTTCTCTTCCCCAAAAGAATGATTTTGTGATGTATCAATACGAGATTATGTAGTATATTCAATTTATTATTTCGTCTGGCTCTTCCCTATTTGGGTATCAGTAGACTTCAGCCACATACTTAATAAGTGAAGCATCTGCGAATGGTATTCAAAATCTGTATTCATTCCCCAACCATGACCTCCTTTGGGGAATATGTACATGGTTGCGGGGATATTGTTTTTCTTTAATGCTTCATAATAGAATACACTATTGACTGGAGGCACGGATTTGTCGTCATCACTCAATAGCAAGATTGCAGGTGGGGTATTCGCATTGATCTGTTTCTCATTAGAAAAAAACTGAATGTCTTCAGGTAGCGGTTTGTCACCCAATAAATTAGAACGGGAACCACCATGTGTAGCCATTTCCATTGTAATGACTGGATAAAAAAGGATGGAGAAATCAGGCTTTGTGCTTGTTCCTTCTGTTGTATAGTGAGTGGAAGTAGTGGCTGCCAAATGTCCACCTGCCGAAAAACCGGCGATACCCACTTTATTGGCATCTATGCCAAATTCGTTGGCATGCTTGCGTACATAACGCATTGCTTGTTGTGCATCATCTAATGGCACTTCTTTATGTTTGTTTGGCATTCGGTATTTGAGCACGAAGGCTGTTATTCCCTGTCCGTTCAGCCATTTTGCAAACTCCGATCCTTCGTGCTGAATAGCCAATCCTGCATATCCACCGCCAGGGCATATCACAACTGCCATTCCTGTATTTGTAGCTTTGTTAGCCTGATAGATAGTCAATTTGGGTGAAGATACATTTGTTATCCAGTTACCATTTCTTTCACATTTCTCGGTTTCTGTTATTTCATTATTCGTCGGTGGGTTTGTTTCCCACAGTTTTACGACCTTTTGAGCATTCATAGTTGTATATGTAAATATCAGCAAAGTGCTTAGCACTAGTAATCGATCTTTTTTTATCATGTTAATCAAATTTTGATTATTAAAGCTAGATAAGAATCTTAAGACTACAAAGTTACATTTTATTCTTTGTAATTTGAAAGTCTTGCTGAATATAATTGGAGCTCTTTTTTATAGAAATTGTAACATAGACTATATTTTAGCCTGTTTTTTCCTTGTAATAGCCTATTGATCTCTTTAATTTATGAGTTGTTTATAGTAGGATTACGAAGATTTTCTCTACATTTGTCTTTATTAGTCGTGTAATCTTCTATTAAAGTTTAATCTGTCTCTTATACACATCTGACGC
>OWIT01000390.1_pt1 | contig 25013 bp, 36 predicted proteins | sample 1732681 | NCBI WGS metagenome assembly OWIT01 (sample SAMN05065741, study PRJEB22554) | human gut metagenome | biome: ENVO:2100002; feature: ENVO:00000062; material: ENVO:00002003 | host: Homo sapiens | place: USA | reverse complement strand
TGGGAATGATTAACAGCTAACTCATAGCAAATCATTCCTATTCAGATACTAATTTAACCCTCTGTTTTTACAGAGGGTTTTTGTTTTTATGTATTCATTTCTATTCACTCTACACCATATTTTTCGGCGGTACAGGTGACGGTATTACCTTAAAGGTATACTCTCATACCGTCATGAAAATGGTTTCTATACGGGTGAATTGTGCTTACCGATACAAAATTAAAAAACCTCAAGCCGCAGGACAAACTGTACAAGGTCTCCGATCGTGACGGGCTGTATGTAGCTGTGCTTACGTCAGGCACGGTCTCGTTTCGCTATGACTACCGTATCAACGGTCGCCGCGAAACACTGGTAATCGGGCAGTATGGGCGTGACGGTATCAGCTTGGCAGAAGCGCGAGAAGAACTGATTGCTGCAAAGAAGCTGCTTAAAGCAGGCCAGTCACCGGCTGCGGCTAAACGTGACGGTATTAAAAAGATTCGTGGTGCCGAGACGTTTGCGGTACATACCGACAGTTATATGAAACACGTCATCCTGGCTGACAGTACCCGCGCAATGAAGCAGGCGGTGATCGACCGTGACATACTTCCGGTTCTTGGCAACAAAATGATGGCTGAAATTACCACATCGATGGTTCGTGATTTGTGTGACCGGATTGTCGAACGCGGTGGTCGGGCAACAGCAGTACAGGCCAGGGAGATCATCAGCAGCGTATACCGTCACGCCAATGACCGTGGTCATGGTTTGTTTAATCCTGCGGCTGACATTAAACCTTCGTCTATCGCCATATTTAAACCACGAGAGCGAACACTGACACCAGAAGAAATTGGCCTGTTCTTCCGCACGCTGGATGCCATTGGTGCTATGGGCACTATGAAAATGGCTTTAAAGCTGGTGCTTATCACCATGGTTCGTAAGGGAGAATTAACCAATGCAACGTGGGATGAAATAGATTTTAAAAAATGGACATGGACAATTCCTTCAGACCGCATGAAGGGAGGTCGGGCGCACGTTATTTACCTGCCTAAACAGGCACAGGATATATTAGTCGGGTTGCAGATGTGCGCTGGTGGAAGTGAATATCTGGTTCCTGGTCGTTACAATTTCCGGAAGCCATTATCTAATGCCGCGCTGAACTCTCTGATCGACAGAACGGTGAAAATAATAAATGAAGATGGTGAGCATATTCAGGATTTCACTGTACATGATATGCGCCGTACAGCCAGTACATTGTTGCATGAGGCTGGTTATCCTTCAGACTGGATTGAAAAGGCTCTGGCACACGAGCAGAAAGGTGTGCGCGCCGTATATAACAAAGCGGAATACGCCAGACAGCGCGCCTACATGTTGCAGCAGTGGGCCGATATGATTGATTCCTGGATTAACGGGGAGCATACGGATCTGATTCCGTTCTCCCCGTCGAAGTTTGAGAAGTGGATGGAAGACAGTAATAAATAATTCTATCCTTCCTGGACTTTGGTAAGCGTCAGATTTCCGCAGAACACTGCGCCGGTGTCGATGTACATTTGGTTTGCATACACCAGTGGGTGATGTGCTGGCGTATGACCGAAGATGAACAAATCGGCACCGGTTATCTCCGAGACAATACCGTCCTGCGCGTCGCTAACCCGCTCACGATTCCATATCACCATTTCTTCCGGTACTGGCTTATCGAATGCGTATTCGTTGTGCGGGTAGTCTGCGTGGCAGATGACGACCTTCTTATTGCCGGTAACCAGTTCGATAATCATCGGGAGGTTGGTAACCTTTGGCAGAAGGTATTTGAGTTGCACATCCTGCTCAGAATCAAGTTGGTGCCACCATCCACCGCCGTTTGACATCCAATGTCCGAAACTTCCGCCGTTGACCAGTGCATCCAGCATCATCTGCTCATGGTTGCCACGAACAGCTCGGAACCACGGCATAGTAATCAAATCCAGGCATTCGACGTTTTCAGCGCCGCGGTCAACAAGGTCACCAACGGAAATAAGCAAATCGCGCGCCGGGTCGAATGAAACTTTGTCGAGTTCGTTCATCAGCAGCGTGTAGCACCCATGCAGATCGCCGACGACGAAGATATTGCACCAGTCAGCGCCATTGATGCGTTGATATAGGTTCATGCTGCACGCTCCCGCCCCTGGTTGTCTGTTGGTGACAGCGGAGCATTGCTGAATGCATTTGTTAATCCGCCGATATCCAACGCGTATCCAGGGTGTAGTTGCACTGCCGGGTCTTCGCACTGATTACCCCAAACATCGAAGCCATGAGACGTCTGGCGGGCGAACAGTTCAATGCGAGAAACATCGCCTAATAATTGCACAAGTTTTTCACGAACGATATCTGGCTTTCTTGAATGCTCAAGCCGCGGTGCGGTAAATGACTGAACGATCCCTGCATTAATGCGCGTAGGTAGTTTTCCCTTTACCGCAAACAGGCAATCTTCACTATTGGCGCGAGTCATGTGTCCCATACCCATAACCAGTTTATCTGGTTGTCGACTACCACATTTTATCCACGTGAAGCCCTTCATCGTCATCAGACGGAATCCCCAGGCTTCAACAACTTTTAGTGCTTCGAGTGGTTGTGTTGGCACCCACCACATGGCCAACAGACAGTTTTCATCGGCCAAATCCCACACAGGAAGGCGGCAGATATCCAGCACACTCATAACCGGATATTTAAAACCGGCACCGCGATTACCATCTGCGGCTTTGTCCCGGTATACCCAGGGTGGATCTGCATAGATTAGTGTGTATTTCTTAGTCATAAACCACCCCACAACATCCTATGCCGCTATAGTCGCCACGGCGAAGGCCGTTACCTTTTGTGATACATTGGTCCCTGCGAACCGCGATCCTTGCACGTTCAACATCACCAGAAGCAACATCCATACACTGAAGCCAAAGGTGGGCGGCAATGCGGAACTGCCCTTTTTTCTCTCTTTCAATCGCGCGTTTTTCGATCTCTATCGCCGCAGGAGTAACGGCAACAACCTTTGAAGGGCTGCGCATTGAAACCTTGTTCATGTGATATTTTTCAAGTCGGCTTAACTTTCTCACTTAATCCAACCCTCTCTGAAAATTAATGCCAGCAGATAAAGCCATGCTGAAACAGAGGCCAGGAATAAGTACCATCCTGACCATTTGCTCCAGTGCCTTAGCAGCACACTCATGCCGCGTTGCTCACAGGACGATATACACGTTGCTGAACAGGAGGTTTTTTACCCTGGAACTCTGCCGGGCTTGCTGCCTGACGTTCATCAAGCCAACGCTCAACTTCATCACGGTTCCATGCGCAGCGTTTATCGGTGATATACCAGCGTTTAGGAAATTCCCCTGCGCGCTCCATACGGTCGATAGTGCTCCATGACAGTGGCACCACCGCCAGGAGTTCCTTCTTACCTAATGCACCTTTCATAAATACCTCTCTTGGTTGCAGTGCGGCGCGCGTGGCGCCGCGGTGGTGGTTACATAGATGTTTCGTTTAATTCTTCCCGACGAACGCTGTAAACGTCGGTGGCTTTTGCCAGCAGTTCGTCATCATCTGAAAGTTTTTGTGCAATGTATTTGTAAGCCTTATCCAGTTCGGAGACAGTGCTGTAATTCATCGCTGCGCTGGTAAAGGCCATCAGCATTTCTTCTGGATCACGGCTATCCGCTTTACGCGTTTGCTCATCAGGCTTTTTCACTGGTTTAGCGTTGATCAGACTGTTCATTGCCGCAGCAGTAGTCGTTTGCGGAGTAATGTCTCGCTCAACGCGCGGTGCCGTTTCCTGTAATTCGTCAGGGGTGTAAACACCGAGAAGTACATCAGGAGCGTGCAGGCGAGCCCATCGTTTCGTGCAAAGATAGGCAAGCTGCTGGCGCGGATCCTGTTCCCACAATGGAGAGTTACGCACTCCGGCTTGCGCCATACTGATGGTAAGCTCACGGGGTTCTGCTTCTCCTTTAAGAACTGCTGACACAGTTACCGTCAGATTCGGTGATTTATCTGTTTTGCCGTTAACATTCGACCAGTCACCGCTCCAGCGATAATTCAGGCGTGTCGCTAGCAGGCTGGAAGAGGATACGACCGCGTTTACCAACTGTGCTTCGTAGCCTAACGTTCCGTTTACCACATGCGTTTTCTGCGCCACGGCGAAAGGGTTCATTCCCCACTGTGCCGCCTGCATGGTCACCGCCAGACAATCGGCAGGTTTGCCTTCAAGATGTTTCGGTACAGTCGCTTTGCTTTGTGACATCAACTCCGCGAAACGCACCAGTTGATTCATGCCCTCCGGGCTGAAGATTGCCGCAGCAGTACCTACAGTTGCGCCTGGTTGTGATGTGATTGCGATATCATTGCTCATACGTACATATCCTGTTTACGTGCCCAGTCAGGGCGTTTAATAATTTCCACGCCGCCCCATTCATCGTTGATGCGGCATTCGTGATAGGTATTCAGATCCCGGCGGAACAGAGCGTGCCCGGCATCGACATCCGGCGCATCCAGCTCGAACACGCGTACCGGATACCGACCACAATCAATGCTTTCGCTCACGGCAAGAAAGAAAAAACCATGCGACTGACCAGTAACCCTCATCGCTCCTTCGCGGTACATTGCGTCCTGCACGTGGTAGCGGAATTCCTCGATGTGGCGTGCAAAACGATCCATATCTGCAACCTTTTTCACGTCGACGATCACGTTGTGCTCGTTCAGCCATTTGTCTGGACGAATGCGGCACAACTCACCAGTCTCTTCATCATTCCAGTACATTGATGCTTCGCAGTAACCAGGTGCTTCCAGCATCCAGCGTGCCGCCGGGTGAGCCATTGCGCTATCACGCATCAGCTCCAGTTTCCGCCACTGCTCGGCATCAAGTACCGTAATCCCCATATCCGCTACATCACGAAGAAATGCTTCTTCGTCAGCTTTACCTTGTTTCGTCCGACGATCGAACTTCGGTGAAACAATGAAGCGTTTGTCGAATTCTCCAGGCTCCAGAAGCAGACAGTGCAATGCGGTTCCCATATCCAGTGCAGACTTTTTCTCTTCGTCTTCTGGTGCTGCCTGAACCCATTTAAGAAGCGCCGGATTCTTGGCAACCATGTCCAGTTGCGACTTACTCACGCCGTCACCGGCGTGGTAGTCTTCGTTGCTGATGTCGAAATAAATTCCCGGTTTCATGCCGCTTCCCTCTGCCCATCAATCCGATCCGCCAGATCCCAGCGGGCGATAATTGCTATTGCCTCGCGCCGGTAGGCATCCATAAGTTCTTCGAACTCAGGGCTGTCTTTAGCTGCCTCCAGCACTTCCTGGCGAACTCCTTTGCCTGTTACAGCGTCAAAAGTTGAGGCCAGTTGATGAAGCCGGATGCTCTCGATCAGTTCAACTTGTCGGTCATATAGCTGTTCTGACAGGCGGTAGTCCTTGTCGAATGCCAGCATGATTTTTTGAAGATTTTTCTGCTGATTAACGTTCATTATCAGCCCTCCCATATCTCGTTATCGTTGGCCACATCGCGAGCTTCTTTGCTGACGAAAGCCCACTTAATGCCTTCCTGTAAGGTGCGGAACTTCCAGCTCATGAATCCGCATGCAGTAACGCAGTACCAACCGTTGATGATTTTCCACTGCATAACTTGTTACCTCGGTCTGTTACCGTTGAGGTAATAATTATGCGTATCTGGTTTGATGTCAATAGATATGAGTTAAAAAAATTACCCATTAGGTAATCGAATAGGCAATAAAAAAGCCGCCAGAAGGCGGCTTACTTACTGAAAAATATGATTTTATTGTTTGTTTTTTTCGTTCTGGTTGATGACAAATTCAATGTAACTTTCGATCTTTGCTTTCTCGGTTTCGGGTAACAATGCGTAGCGCGAGCGATCATAGTTGATGGTCGCAGGGTCGTGCGGGTGAATCAGTAATTCATAGCCGTGACGCCCGAATGCGGATGCAACATTCTCCAGGGTGGAAATGGAAACGCTGACCTCATTGTTTAACAGGCGGCTGATTGTCACCTGGGCGACGCCGGATGCGCGGTGTAGTTTTCCCTGCGTTGAAAGGTCGCGGCTTTCGCTCATCCAGCGTTCCAGGTTGTGAGCCGCCAGCTGACCTATATCGCTCGGGCCGACAGGCTGAAAACCTTCCTGAGAAAGCGAGCGATCGATATCAAGCCAGTTACGGGGTTTATTGGCGGCAGCTTCAATTTTTCGTGCAACCTGGTCGCCGATAACCTTCTTGCCAAGAGCCCAGCGGTTTACCAGATTTGCCTGAGTTCCAAGTTTTTCTGCCATCCGCGTCTGAACACCATTGAATTCACGGTCGATCAAGTCGTTGAGATTTTGCCTGCGGACGTCCTGGATACTTTTCATTTTCTGGAAAATCGCCTCATATATGAATCAGTAGATGATTCAATTTAAAGCAATATTACCCAACAGGTAAATGCACCTCATAGGTAACTATCCTTGATTTTTGTTACCTTATGGGTGAATATTTATTATCTGAAATAAATATCAGGCAATAGCTATGAGCGATAACGGACATTTCGATTTCAAAAAGCACTGGCTTGCACTTACTCCGGATGAGCGTGAAGCCTTCGCACAGGAAGCCGGAACGACGAGTCACTATATCCAGACTCACTTAACAGGTAAGCGCAAAATGCCAGGTAAGGTATTGATGAATGGGCTTTTTAAAGCCTGTAAAACAAGACAATGGCTGCGCTCAAAAGCAGAACTGGCATACTTCTTCTACTCATGATATCCAGCCACAACCCTCTGTAGACCGCCATCCGGCGGTCTTTTCATATCTATTCGTACCTCAAAGGTAATAAAAAACCAAATCTGGTTGATCAAATTTTCCAATTGTGCAAAATAGCCAATATCAATAACAAAAAGGGGGCGGAAAAATTGAAGATAGTAACCAGAATGGAGGCCGCAAAAGCCGGGTTAAATCGCTATTTCACAGGAAAGCGGTGCCGTCACGGCCATCTCTCTGAAAGGTATGTTCTGAACGGAACATGTGTTGAATGTGCAATGAATAGCGCCAACCGCCATCGTAATGAATTTGCTTGTGCACTAAAGAGTGCAAGAGGGGAAACCTATGGCAAGCAGCTGGATTAAGGTTGAAGTTATCACTCCTGATAAACCTGAAATTTTTCAGATAGCAGAAATTCTGGGTATTGATCCAGATGCTGTTCTTGGAAAGCTGGTTCGTATATGGGCATGGGCTGACCAGCAAACAATAGACGGTAACGCTGGCAGCGTTACAAAAGGAGTACTTGATAGACTCGCTTTTATTACAGGATTTGCTGACGCCCTCATTAGCGTCGGATGGCTTGCTTATCATGACGGCAAACTAATTCTTCCAAACTTTGAGCGACATAATGGAGAATCATCGAAAAAACGTGCACTTACGAATAGAAGAGTGGCAGAGCATCGAAAACGAGTAACGCAAAAAGTAACGCCAACAGCGTTACAAAAGGAGTTACCAGAGGAAGAGGAAGAGGAAGATATATATAAAACCCCACACATAGCACACGCGCGCGAGAGTGATCCGACCAGTGAAGCGAACGGTACGCCGTTGCAGGTGGCAGAACCTGCATTTCTGGATGGCCTGAGTGAACCTATTGGGAAATTTCCGATGACCGATGGCTGGCATCCATCGCCGGATTTTCGACGGCGTGCTGCGCTGTGGGGAACGGCCCTGCCGGAACCGGAATTTACACCTGCTGAACTTGCTGCATTCCGGGATTACTGGATGGCTGAGGGCAAAGTGTTCACGCAGGTTCAGTGGGAACAAAAATTCGCCAGGCACGTAAATCATATCAGGGGAAAATCAAAAAACGCCGGGAAAAGCGATGAGCTTGACTGGAATAACACTGACTGGATAGAAGGGGTGTGGGATGAAATCAACTCCAGAACTTCTCAATGAGTACGATCGCTTACGTGAGCATGGTGTTGCTGTGCATGAAGAGCGGCGTGACAGCAATGGCAAAAAGGAGCAGGTCGCTAGAATTTTCAATGAACTATTTGTCCAGTTACAGGCTGCATTTCCTGCAAGCGTTTCGACCATAAGGGAGCAGAACAAACTTAATGAATTCCGTAAGCAATGGATGCTTGCGTTTCTGGAGAATGGGATCACTACAATGGAACAGGTTAACGCTGGTATGCGCCACGCCCGCGCCAGTGAATCTCCGTTCTGGCCGTCGCCAGGGCAATTTATCAAGTGGTGTAAAGACAGCAAGATGGTTCTTGGCGTCACCATTGACGATGTGATGGCGGAGTTTCACCGGTACAGCAAGGAAAAAAGTTTATATCCTGGTGGTCCCGAAAGATTCCCGTGGCGACATCCGGTTATGTACTGGGTCGTATGTGATACCCGCCGTGCAATGTATCAGCGCCAGCTTAGCGAGATTGAGGTTGAGAAACACGCGCGCAGGCTGCTCGATGATTGGGCGAAAAAGGTGGCTTCCGGACAGCAGATACCGGATCCGGTGATCAGCATACAGGCAAAGCCAGAGCCCATGAGTACGCCTCCGGACACAGGGAGAGACGTTTACCATCCACCAGGGCGAAGTTTCGGGTGTATGCCTAACGCCGCCACCCTTGGGGGAATAACACCGGCGCAGTGGCTGATGGAGGAATACAGGCGGGGAAAGGCGGCAGGATTTATCAAGTAATACCAGCGCGATAGCGCATTTTTTTACGCCTCAACAATTACCTATCAGGTAATAAAATATTCTAAACTCTATTGATTTCGTGTCTTATGTGGTTTTTAATTACCTTAGAGGTAAATCATGAGAAAACAGATACAGGCTCTTGGTCGACTCAAAACAGGCCAGATGAACAAAACAGAATCTGCGTATTGCCAGCACCTTGAGCTGCGTAAACGTGCAGGGGAAATCGCCTGGTATCGATTCGAGGGTATCAAGCTGCGGTTAGCTGACAACACGTTCTATACGCCCGATTTTGCTGTGATGCTCGCCACCGGCGAGATGGAACTGCACGAAGTGAAAGGTTTCTGGACCGACGACGCCAGGGTGAAAACCAAAGTCGCCGCAGATCAGTATCCGTTCCGAATCATCGGGGTAACGGTTAAGCCAAAGAAAGCAGGTGGTGGCTGGAACATCGAAGAGTTCTGAATCGACGATCTTTTTAGTTATCAATGTAATCAATAAGTTATGTGGATAAGCGAGGGTAAAGATGGAAAGTAATATCAAAGGGTTAGTTGCCGCCGGGCATGAGATGGCTTCGGAACTGAAAGCAGAATGTGGTGCCGTTGATATGCGTAGTGTGGCAAAGCTGATCAGCGATTTGGCAACGCAACTGGAAGTGCAACTGGCGCGTGCTAATGCGCTGGCCGAAGACCAGCAGAAAGCGATTGAGTCAATTAAGCAGGCTGATTCGGCTGTTAAGTTGGCACACGAGAAGTTTTCGGCGCTGGCAGCGGAGAATGCAAAGCTGAAGAAGTTCTGCAAAGACGCTGCATTCGATGCCGATTACGAAGCAGAGCTAGGTATGGAGAGAGGTGGATTCAGTGATGCACTTAACGAAATCAAAACCCCGGCCACCGACGCATTCCTTGCTGAAATTGAACGCAAAGCAATCCGCAAGTTCATTAACAGCATTGAACACATCCTGCGTGACAAGTTGTCACCGTATGACACCGAAGAGATGCTTGAGGCTATGCGTATTTTTCTGGAAGAACAGGAAGGTGAGTAAAAATGACGATCACAAAACAACGTGTAGAAGAAATCATATCCCGTATTGAAATGTATGGGCATGGTGCCGGGTATACCGCTGATGAGGTTTATGACCTTGCTGTACTGGCGCTGAATTTATCAAATATCGCAAAACTCAAGCGATACGAACTTGATATGGATGGTTGTGACTCGTTCGGTCAGGATTGTGGCGCTGACATGACTGAAGATTCTGATGGCGATTATGTCCTGTTTGATGACGTGGTTAAGTTGTTTGAGTTTGATACAACCACTCAGAAGTTAGAAAGCCCAGCAAAGGAGGCAGCCAGTGAGCGAAATTAACTATCAGGCACTGCGCGAGGTGGCAGAGGCCGCGAAGGGGGATACGACGTGGCAGAACCTACAGGCTTTTCATGCTGCGGCTACGCCGGAGGTTGTGCTGGCGTTGCTGGATGGAAACGAAAGACTGTGTCGCGATCTGATAGCTCGTAATGGTGAGATTGAAGGGGCTTCGGGAGTGGGCAGAAGAACTGGAGGCACGGGAGGTGGCTTTGCCAGTAGCGTCATGCATTGTTGAAGATGGATGCATGTGTGTTGATGGGTTCAGTGAGTATGTAGGTCACTCGCTACCTGATGGAATACATGAGCTTTATGCTGCCCCGCCAGCGTCGGTAGTGCCGGAAGGACTAGTTAAAGCAATGCGTTTCTATGAACAGGTAAAGTGTGAGAATCCGCCAGTCGAAACCGGAGCATGGAAAGACGCGGTTGACTGGGTACTCAACGAGGCTTGCCAGGCTGTAAATATTGACGCCAAAGGAGGTGCGTAATGCGTGTAGCGTTTATCGGTTTATTACCATACCCGACTCGTTTTTGGGCTTCTGCGCTAATTGCAAAGCCACATGCCCTGATGGCTGACAGCATCATCCCGGCACCAAAGCGCCATACCGGTATTGCTGCTGCACGACGCGAAGCAAAGAAACGCAGGAGAGCAAAATGATGAAAAACCGTAAAGCAAAATTACTTCTTTTATCGCGTTCGACGGGATACGAGAAGCTACCAATCAGCAATCACAAACGTGCGGTGATCGGCATGTTTGGTAGGGTGGTATTCGCATTTAACTATAAACCCACCGCGTCGCGGAACAGACGAGAGAAGGGGTACGCAGTGCGATGAAAAACCGTAAGGCAAAGATGCTGATAGCAAAGCCCAGGCAGCGTATCCGTATCTCAAATCGGCTTGTTATTTACTATAGATATCTGGGTTTTAGGGGGTGTTCCTCTATTCGTTTTTACGGTGTCTGGCGAAACAGAAGCGCAGCACAAAACCGCTGGAAAAACCACTTGCGCACTAAAGGAGAGTGATGTGCCTACATTATTCAGAAAAGAATATCCGCGAAAAAGTAGAGCGACAGAATTTTTGTTTCTCATTCTGTTTATCGTGTTGATGACACCGATATCCCCGCTAATTTTTGTCTGGGCAATCGGGAAAATAATTGAGCCAGTTATTGAATTGTATAACGACGTGGTATGGGCGTCGTTCAACACACTGCACAATAAAATTAATCCGTATAAGGAAAGCTGATATGGCACTGACGAAAAAACAACGCGCAGAACTGCGCATGAAGTTCGGTGGTCGCTGTGCTTATTGTGGCTGTGAACTTGGCGAAAAGTGGCATGCAGACCATGTAAAACCGGTCATTCGTTTTTCTGGAAATATGCTTCACCAGGAACGTGACGATATATCCAACATGGTTCCGGCATGCCACCCATGCAATCTGCACAAGCATTGCAGCAGCCTGGAAGATTATCGGCGAATTATCAGTGATGGTCGTCGTGAATTCCTTGCGTCCGGGAAAGGCAAAGCGCTGGTTCGTATGGGATTGGTTGAAATGAAATCTGACCCGGTTGTGTTCTGGTTTGAAAAATATCAAGAAGGGGCTACGGCATGACGACTTTTACCAGAGAGCAGTTAATAGCTCACGCAGAGGAGACTATTGAAGCACAGAGACTGTGCATACCGGGCACAATCGACCATGACATCATCCGCACATATAAGATGGATATTACTGTTCTGGAAATTGCACTGGCATCGCTGGAAGCAGATCCAGTTGCTTATATTTTCAAACATCCGGCCGGGAAATTATTCTGGGCTTTAACGGATGAAAGCAATAAAGAGCAACCGGACGTTATTCCTGTTTATGCTGCCGCGCCTGCGTCGGTTGTGCCGGATAATGCATCAGAGCCTCTTGCTTATGCTTACAAAGAGCTTACGCCTGAGATTATGCGCAACCAGGCTGCCGAATCCAATCGCGGTAATGAGTGGACCGGCAATCCTGATATTGATAACGCCATCATCATGCTCGACCGCATAGATACGCTGGAAAATTGCGATGATGACCGTATTGAGGCTGTTAAGGCTGTTTTGCGTAGACTGGCTGGCAACTCTCCGGTAACTCCGGATGGTTGGATAAGCTGTAGTGAGCGAATGCCGGATACCAAAACAGCCGTTCTTGTTGCCGTGGAGTTTGACAGGAAAGGTGACTGGCGAATGAAATGGGCGACTTACATCCCGGGTCATCCTGACGCTAATGATGGGTGGATAATTCCTGGTGCGTCGTGGAAACCGTCACACTGGATGCCGCTACCAGAACCGCCGCAGGAGGCGAAATGATGGACTATTCACAGTTAAGTGATTTTGAAATTAACAGAATGGTAGGAGACATAATTTTTAAAGGCCTTTGGGCGTGTAAACCGGAAACATCAGGGAATAACACCAACAAATGGTATTACGGAAATACTGATACAATTTTTGAGCCATTAAACCCTTTACCTGACTACTGCAATAATCCATCGGATGCATGGCCTATTATTGTTGATAATAAAATCAGTCTAACCTGCCACCAATCTCGCGGTGAGTGGTCAGCTGTTTTTAATACCGAGAACATTTGCTTTCATGCGAATAATCCACTCCGAGCCGCCATGATTGTATTTCTCATGATGCAGGAAAATCAGAATGGCTAAATCAGCAGCAGAGCGCAAAGCCGCTCAGAGAGCAAGACAAGCTGCATCTGGTGTGCGTAAGCTGGAAATTGTGCTTGATGCTCAGGAAATTGAAATGCTGGAGCGTAACTGTGCCACGCGTCGCCCCGGGCGTGCGCCTTACGAATTTGGTGAGTATATAGCGTTACTGATCCGCCAGGATGATGCACGCGTGCGCGGGCGTATAAAATCGATCAGCAGAAAACGTTGCGGTAAGTGCGGCGAGAGAGTTCCAGTTAATTCATGCCCTTGTAATGGTGACTCGCAATGCTGGGTGACTAAAGGCTGGCATGAAACGAAATTAATAGTGTGAAATGTCACGAGTAGATTATGCATGATGAATTTGATGGGTTTTGAATACTGCCGCCAACTATGGCGGCTTTATTTTGCATGGTACTATTACCACAACGGTAACTATTACCACGGTGGTTATGATGCCTGCTGAACCTAAAACCTATAAACGCAAATCAACGCAATTTAAGCCACTAACTGCAATGCAGGAGGCTTATTGCCAGTCATACATCAAAACGCCTGAAAACCAGACTCAGGCAGCGATTAACGCAGGATTCTCCCCAAATACAGCGGCAGTTAAAGCCAGTGTCATGATGCGCGATGAACGCATTCAGAAACGGATTGCCGAGTTGATGGAGGAGCGCAACAAACGAATGCGCGTCAGTGCTGATTACGTTCTCATGCGCCTGGTGGAGATCGACCAGATGGACGTGATCGACATCCTCAACGACGATGGGAGCCTTAAACCAATCCGCGAGTGGCCGAAAATCTGGCGCACTACGCTTAGCGGCTTTGATCTGTCATCGACCATCATGAACATGAACGAGGATTCGATAGAGACAATCCTCAAAAAAATTAAATGGCCTGACAAGGTGAAGAACCTCGAACTGATTGGTAAGCACGTCGACGTCAACGCATTCAAAGAACGCCTGGATGTTAATGTGAATGTGACAATTGCTGATCGCATAGCAGCAGCCAGGAAGCGACTCAAAGAACGTCAGGATGGTAATCAGTGACAGATACAGTGTTATCTCCTGAAGAGCAGTTGATCGAGGATATTGCAGGGTTTACTCACGATCCGCTTGGTTATGCCCTCTATGCGTTCCCGTGGGGGGAAGAGGGGACTGAACTGGCACATGCTACTGGCCCACGTCAGTGGCAGGCTGATGCGTTCCGAGAGATACGTGATCACCTGCAGAATCCAGAGACGCGCTATCAGCCGCTTATGCTGGCACGCGCTTCTGGTCACGGTATTGGTAAATCCGCATTCATCTCAATGCTGATCAACTGGGGCATGTCCACTTGCGAGGATTGTAAGGTCGTGGTGACCGCCAACACCGACAACCAGCTACGAACGAAGACCTGGCCGGAAATTATCAAGTGGTCGAACCTTGCCATCACGAAAGACTGGTTTACCTGTACCGCTACCGCGATGTACAGCAATGATCCTGGACACGACAAGCGGTGGCGAGCTGACGCAATCCCCTGGTCTGAGCACAACACTGAGGCATTCGCCGGACTACACAACGAGCGCAAACGCATCATCGTGGTGTTTGATGAAGCGTCGAACATTGCGGATCTGGTGTGGGAAGTTGCCGAAGGTGCGCTAACGGACGAAGACACTGAGATTATCTGGGTGGCGTTCGGAAACCCGACGCGTAATACCGGACGTTTCCGTGAATGTTTCCGCAAGTATAAACACCGCTGGAAAACTGCGCAGATTGACAGTCGGACGGTGGAAGGTACCAACAAACAGCAGTTGCAGAAATGGGTTGATGACTACGGGGAAGACAGCGACTTCGTTAAAATCCGTGTGCGCGGCATATTCCCTGATGCATCTGAATTGCAGTTTATCCCTACCGGTCTTACTGACGAGGCAATGAAACGGGTGGTAACTGCTGCGCAGGTGGCACATGCTCCGGTGATAATCGGCGTTGACCCTGCATACTCCGGTGTTGATGACGCGGTGATATACCTGCGGCAGGGGCTGCACAGTAAGGTGCTGTGGACCGGCAACAAGACCACTGACGATCTGATTATGGCAAAGCGTATCGCTGACTTTGAAGACCAGTATCAGGCTGACGCGGTGTTCATCGACTTCGGTTACGGTACCGGGCTGAAGTCAATCGGTGACGGTTGGGGGCGCACATGGCAACTTGTTCCGTTCGGTGGCGCGTCTACTGACCCGCAGATGCTCAACAAGCGTGGGGAGATGTTCAACTCATGCAAGACATGGCTGAGGCTGGGCGGCATGCTGGATGACCAGGAAACAGCGGACGACCTGTCGGCGGCAGAGTACAAAGTTCGCGTGGACGGTAAAATCGTTATCGAACCGAAGGAAGATATCAAGGAGCGGCTTGGGCGTTCTCCTGGTAAAGGCGATGCGCTACTGCTGACGTTTGCGTTCCCTGTGTCGAAGCGTCTGCGAATTCCCGGGCAGCAGAACCAGCAAGGCAAGGCCATCACAGATTACGATCCCTATGCTTAATCCGCTGGAGGGGATAATGCTGCTGATATCCTCTGGTGAGGATAAAACAAAGCCAGCCTATGAGCTGGCTGTTTGTGACATGTCACGGTGTTATTGCTCGCTTAACTTCTGCTTCAGCAAGTAACCTTCAAGCATCCAGATTTTGTTTACAGCATTCTGCCGGGCAATCTTCCGACCAATTTCTGCATCAAAATTTTCCGGACTTGCACAGGTACTCTCTCCGGTGACGGTGAAGCCATTCTTCAGCACCAGTACGCAGAAAGTCAGGAGGTCTGTAGATTTATGCGCTGTCCATGAATCGCCAACGCCCATATTGGCGGCACGAATGCCGTCATAAGCAGTAAAGAAATGCTCTTCAAGAATGATGCTTTCGATATATTGAGGCGTAACTCGCGGTGCCGTTTTGCCTTTCTCAACGATTTCTTTTTCGATTTGCTGGTCGTTCATAATCTCACCTTAAAAAAAGCCCGGCGAACCGGGCGAACTGGAAGCAATGAGTTATGCCTTCCGTGGCTGTACGGGTTTACAGCATGAAGTCATCGCAATGGCGTCATGCTGTAAAAAGGGCGGTGATAGTCCTTCAAAGGAAACCATCACCGCCAAGCCCATGGAACTTCTGGCATCACGGTCCTTAGGCGTGATTCTGGCGCGGCATGCAGGATTCGAACCTGCGACCAACCGCTTAGAAGGCGGTTGCTCTGTCCAACTGAGCTAATGCCACAACGCTGAGAGCACTTAGCCTGTTAAGGCACCACACTTTGTCGCGGCTCCATAAATGCTCTCATCGTTGTACCCTCGTCTCTTCCGAGGTGTCACACCGAATCGCCGGGATGGTGAATCCCCGTGCGCGGAATAAAACCGCTCGACTTGCACATTCCGGCTACCTGGTTCGTTTGCCCGAGCAAGGGAGGGTGCCCCTTAAACGTATCCAGACCGCTATCGGCGCATGTGCCATACGCCGTACTGCTCAAAATAAAAGCTCACTCCACCTGTTCAATTTAACGACAAGCCAGTCAGGTTAGTAACCGGAATGAACTCTTTGGTTACCCAAAAGGTAATAATTTATGCGTTAAATGTCAACTATCTACGATAAATAAATCATATGTGGTTAAATTGGTAATAATTTAATTGCGTACGGAGTCATTGATATGTGCATGGGTAGCTCACCATCAGTGCCTGCAACACCAGAAGTTCAGGCAGCACCACAGGAGCAGGATGCCGCCGTTGTTGATGCCCGCGACGAAGAAACTCGTCGCCGTCGCGCTGCTGCTGGTCGTAGTTCTACGCTGCTTACCGGTTCTCAGGGCGACACATCAACCGCTAATACCAGCGGTAAAACGCTACTTGGTCAGTAACCGGAGTCATTGAAATGGCGGAAACAACTAAAGAGCGATTGAACAAACAGTTCGCACAACTTGAAAGCGAGCGTCAGTCGTTCGATCCGCACTGGCGCGAGTTGAGTGATTACATCAACCCGCGTGGTTCCCGCTTTCTGACTTCTGAGGTCAACCGTAACGATCGACGCAATACACGCATTATTGATTCGACCGGGACTATGGCGGCGCGCACTCTCGCCAGCGGCATGATGTCAGGCATCACAAGCCCCGCGCGTCCGTGGTTTCGCCTGGCTACGCCAGATCCTGAAATGATGGATTATGGCCCTGTTAAGTTGTGGCTTGAGGCGGTGCAGAACCGCATGAACGATATGTTCAATAAGTCGAATCTCTATCAGTCGCTGCCGCAGTTATACGGAAGCCTCGGCACATACAGCACTGGTGCAATGGCAGTACTGGAGGATGACGAGGACATCATTCGCACAATGCCATTCCCGATAGGCAGTTACTACCTGGCTAACTCACCTCGTGGCAGTGTGGACACATGTTTTCGCAAGTTCTCTATGACTGTTCGTCAGCTTGTTCAGGAGTTCGGGCTAAATAACGTCAGCGAATCCGTAAAAAGCATGTGGGAAAGCGGCACCTACGAGAAGTGGATTGAGGTGATGCATTCGGTTTACCCGAACATTGACCGCGATACATCGAAGCTGGATAGCAAGAACAAGCCATTCAAATCGGTTTATTACGAGGTTGGTGGCGATAACGACAAGTTGTTGCGTGAGTCCGGATTCGATGAGTTTCCAATTATGGCTCCGCGCTGGGAAGTTAACGGCGAAGATGTTTATGGATCATCATGCCCGGGTATGCTGGCGCTTGGACCTGTTAAGGCATTGCAGCTTCTCCAGAAGCGCAAGTCGCAGTTGATTGATAAAGCCACCAATCCGCCGATGATTGCTCCGACTTCCCTCAAGAATCAGCGTGCCTCCCTTCTTCCTGGCGACATCACGTATATCGATCAGATTACTGGTCAGGATAGTTTCAGGCCTGCTTATCTGGTTAACCCCAGTACAGCAGATTTGGTGGCAGACATTCAGGACACTCGTCAAATCATTAACAGCGCCTACTTTGTCGATCTGTTCATGATGTTGCAGAACATCAATACCCGCTCGATGCCTGTTGAAGCGGTGATCGAAATGAAAGAAGAAAAACTTCTGATGTTGGGGCCGGTTCTGGAGCGTCTGAACGACGAATGTCTTAATCCTCTCATTGACCGCGCTTTCTCGATGATGGTGCGTAAAAACATGCTGCCGCCACCACCTGACGCGATGGAAGGTATGCCCCTGAAGGTCGAATACATTTCCGTCATGGCTCAGGCGCAGAAGTCTATCGGCCTGTCCAGTCTGGCATCCACGGTCAACTTCATTGGTCAACTTGCGCAAGCGAAACCAGAAGCTCTCGACAAACTCAACGTTGATCAGGCGATCGATGCATTCGCTGATATGTCCGGAGTGTCTCCAACCGTCATTGTTCCGCAGGAACAGGTTGAGCAGGCTCGCCAGCAACGGGCACAGCAACAACAGCAGCAACAAATGATGGCGATGGGGATGGCGGCGGCACAGGGTGCCAAGACGCTAAGCGAAGCTAAAACTTCGGATCCGAGTGTTTTGTCAGCTATGGCGAATGCATTTAGTGGTCAGGGTGGGCAATCACAATGACAGATTACGAAGACGATCAACTGAAAGAAGAAAACGCCCGTAAGCAACGTGACATGGCACAGCGTGAAATTGATGACATTCGCTTTGTCATGAGCAGTGAACAGGGGCGTCGCGTTGTCTGGTCGGTGCTGGAGAAAGGCCGGGTGTTTTCCGCTATCTCTCCGATGGATGCTATGGCAATGGCATTTAATGAGGGGCAACGCAATCTGGCGCTGGAACTGTTTCAGCGCGTTATGGCGCATTGCCCTGAACAGTATTTGAAGATGGCCAAAGAGGCCAGTGAACAGGAGTGATCATGAATTTATTTGAGCGTTTGCTGTATCGCCGTCTTTGCAATGAGCAACCAGTTGATGGCGGAGCAGCTCCGGCTGCGTCAGAACCGTCAGCGCCTGCAGGTGATAACCCTGCTCCAGTTGGTGATCCATCACAACTGGAAGGTGATAAGCCACAACCTGTTGCTGATGGCGATAAACCTGCTGATGACAAAAAGCCTGAAAACGATAAGCAGGATGAAAAAAAGGACGGCGATAAACCAGAGGGTGCGCCTGAGAAGTACGAGTTTCAGGCTGCCGAAGGCGTAGAGCTGGATACAGAAGCGTTGAAGGAATTCGAGCCGGTGGCGCGAGAACTTAACCTGACCAACGAGCAAGCGCAAAAGCTGGTTGATGCTTATCCGAAGATTCTGGCAGGTGTTCAGCAGCGCCAGGCAGAAGCCTGGCAGAAAACAACCGAGCAGTGGGCTGCGGATGTAAAAGCTGACAAAGAAATCGGTGGCGACAAGTTGATTTCTAACCTTAGCGCCGCACAGCGTGCGCTTGACCAGTTCGGGACACCTGAACTCAAAGAATATCTGAACACCACCGGACTGGGTAATCACCCTGATCTGGTCAAAACGTTCGTGAAAATCGGAAAGGCGATGTCTGAAGATGGCATGGTCACCGGTGGTAATGAAGGCCAGCGTAGTGCGGCCGAAGTGCTCTATGGCAAATAAGAGAGGAAATGACAATGGCTGTTAAAGGCTTAACTGCGCTAACGCTGGCTGACTGGGGTAAGCGCGTCGATCCAAACGGGAAAGTCGATAAGATTATCGAGCTTCTCGGTCAAACTAACCCGATCCTTCAGGATATGCCTTTTGTCGAAGGGAACCTTCCTACCGGACACCGAACCACCATTCGTTCTGGTTTACCTTCAGCTACCTGGCGTTTGCTGAACTATGGCGTACAGCCAAGCAAATCAACCACAGTGCAGGTCACCGATTCCGTTGGCATGCTGGAAACCTATGCTGAAGTCGATAAGTCACTGGCTGATCTGAACGGCAATACCGCCGAATTCCGCCTGTCTGAAGACCGCGCATTTATTGAAGCGATGAATCAGCAGATGGCGCAGACGCTGTTTTATGGTGATTCCAGCGTTAACCCTCAGCAGTTTATGGGACTGTCCTCCCGCTATTCCAGCCTGTCTGCGGGTAATGCTCAGAACATCATTGATGCTGGTGGCACGGGTACAGATAACACCTCAATCTGGTTAGTGGTGTGGGGCGAAAACACCGTGCATGGCATCTTCCCGAAAGGGCAGAAGGCTGGCATCCAGATGGAAGATAAAGGCCAGGTGACACTGGAAGATGCTAATGGCGGCAAGTACGAAGGCTATCGCACCCATTACAAATGGGATAACGGACTTGCTCTGCGTGACTGGCGTTATGTTGTTCGCATTGCAAACATCGATGTCAGCAATCTTTCAGAACCATCCTCTGCCGCAAATATTGCGAAGTTGATGGTTAAAGCACTACATCGCATTCCAAACCGTGGCATGGGCCGCCCGGTGTTCTACATGAACCGCACTGTAGGCCAGGCTCTTGATCTGCAGTCTCTGGAGAAAACATCTCTGGCTATCAGCGTAAAAGAGACTGAAGGCGAGTGGTGGACTTCATTCCGTGGTGTACCAATCCGTGAAACTGATGCGCTTCTGGAAACAGAAGCCCGCGTGGTGTAACGCCTGTTATTAACCTGTGGGTCGTAACAGACCCACTAATGGAGAAAGAAGATGATCACCGACAAACTGTTGATGTTCTCCGAAGCTCAGGCGGTTACGAATACCGCGGCTTCTACTGACGTAATCGATCTCGGTCCAATTGACGGAAAACGTCGTGATATCGGCGTGGGTTACCCGCTTGAGTTTTGGGCGCTGGTTAACACAGCCGCCGCAGCAAGCGGTGATGCAACTGTAAACATCCAGTTGCAGACGAGTGAGGATAACAGCTCATGGACCACTATTTATGATAGTGGTGCACTGGCAAAGACCGCCCTGACAGCAGGTAAACGAGTTGTTTCTGCAAAGGTGCCTGCCGGTGTTCAGCGATATCTGCGTGTTAACTACTCCGTCGCAACTGGCCCACTAACGGCTGGCGAATTCACTGCGGGTATCAGTCTTGATGTTGATGCCAATACGCCGTATCCGATCCGTTCAAAAGTAACTGGTTAAGGTGATATCGATGTCAGGTGAGAAACCAAGATACCGCGTTCTGCGCCTCTCTCATATCCATAACACTCTGTGGCCGGAGGGGGCAGAAATCGAATACGAAGGTGAGCCTGGTAGCGCACTGGAACCTGTTAACGATGCAGCCAGACAGGCAAAAGCAAAAGTTGCAGGAAAGGTGTCAATGGCAGCAACCAACACCAAAATCATCAACGATGTGTCAGATGATGGTGAACTGGATAAGCTCCGTGAAGAGTACGAATTGCTCTTTAACGAGAAGCCACACCATAACGCTAAAGCCGAAACGCTCCGCGAGAAGATCGCAGATAAGCGTAAAGAACTAGGCGTGTAAGCCTCGCGAATCCGACAAGGGGCTTCGGCCCCTTTATTGCAGGAGTGTATATGGAACTCGTAAACCTCAAAACCGGCACTGACAGCTACCAGGATGAGAGCGGAGAAACCAGAACTCGCGATGAATACCCGTGGGGGCTGTGCATCACTCTTAATAACGACACATTGAATAAGCTGAAGGCGCAACCTCAGGGCGTCGGAACAGAAGTGATGATAACTGCAAAAGCTGTTATTCGAGGCCTGTCTGCCAGAGAAACTGACGATGGTGTTAATCGCAGCGCCGATCTGCAGATCACTGATATGGCGATCGCTCCTGTTTCCGGGGATGTAGAAAAATCAGCGGCTGAAACCCTGTACGGCAATGGGGGTGAGTAATGGCCTCTGTAGTAGAGATCTGCAATCGTGCGCTGTCCAATATTGGCAATAGCCGCAGCATTAACAGCCTGACGGAAGCCAGCAAGGAAGCGGGGGAATGTTCGCTGCACTTTGAGGCCTGCCGTGATGCTGTGCTTTCTGATTTTGACTGGAACTTTGCTACCAAACGCGTGGCGCTTGCAGATACGAGCAATCCACCGCCTGACTGGGAATATGCGTATCAGTACCCGTCCGATTGTCTGCGCATTACTGAAATTATGCTTCCTGGTGTACGCAATCCAACAGCAGCAATGCGCGTTCAGTACGAAGTTGGTGCAGACACCAACGGAACAGGAAAGTTGATCTACACAGACCAGCCGCAGGCATGGCTCAAGTATGTCTCTCGCGTTTCAGATGTGAACATGTTTGATGCCATTTTTATGGAGGCGTTGGCCTGGCGTCTTGCGGCAGCTATTAACATGGCGCTGACTGGGAATGCAGACCTCGGTACGTTTGCCCTCAATATGTACAATCGCGTGATTCTTAGTGCTGGCTCGCATAGCCAGAATGAATCACAGGAACCACTGCCACCGGTTGACGAGTTTACCATTGCGAGGTTGTCCTGATGGCTATCAGTTGGATCCAGCCCAGCTTTGCCGGTGGTGAGATTGGACCGTCGTTGTACGGTCGTATCGACATGGCGAAGTACCAGGTGGCATTGCGCAAGTGCGATAACTTTATCGTGCGGCAGTATGGCGGAGTTGAGAATCGACCTGGTACGCGTTTTGTCGGTGCCGCCAAATACCCAAATCGGAAATGCCGCCTGATCCCGTTCCAGTTCTCGACGGTTCAGACTTATGCTCTGGAGTTCGGACACCAGTACATGCGCGTTATCAAAGATGGTGCGTTGGTGCTGAACAGCAGCAATGTTATTTATGAAATTGCCACGCCATATACTGAAGCCGATCTGTTCCGAATTAAATTTACGCAAAGCGCCGACGTGCTTACGCTGGTTCACCCGGCATACCCGCCGAAAGAGTTGCGCCGCTATGCGCATGACAACTGGCAACTGGTTGATGTGGTAACGAAGAACGGGCCATTTGAAGATATCAATATTGACGAGTCAGTGACGGTTTATGCCAGCGCCAGCACCGGGACAATTACGCTAACGGCAAGCGCCTCTATTTTTGGCGCGGAGCAGGTAGGCAAATTGTTCTATCTGGAACAGCCTGCAGTGGATTCTGTGCCGGTATGGGAAACCAGTAAGAGTACGTCGATTGGCGATATTCGCCGTGCAGACAGTAACTACTATCGCGCCGTTACAGCAGGCAAAACAGGTACTTTGCGCCCTTCGCATACAGAAGGCACATCATGGGATGGCTGGGGCGGATCCGGTGATGATGATACTGGCATTGAGTGGGAATATCTGCACAGTGGTTTTGGCATTGCCCGTATCACTGCTGCAAATGGAACTACTGCAACTGCCGAGGTGATTTCCTATATCCCTTCGCAGGTCGTGGGCGAGGATAATGCCAGCTATAAATGGGCTAAATATGCCTGGAACAGTGTTAATGGTTATCCTGGCACTGTTGTTTATTATCAACAACGTCTTTACTTCGCCGCATCGACTGCGTTTCCTCAGACTATCTGGGCCAGCCGTACCGGGGATTATAAGGATTTTGGCAAAAGCAATCCTACGCAGGATGACGACAGAATTATCTACACCTATGCCGGACGTCAGGTTAATGAGATCCGCCACCTGATTGATGTTGGTTCTCTGGTGGCGCTGACTTCCGGAGGTGAGTACGTCATCACCGGCGACCAGAACAAAGTGTTAACCCCATCATCATTTGCATTCAGCTCTCAGGGATCAAATGGCTCAAGCAACGTCCCGCCAATTGCCGTGGCGAATATTGCTCTGTTCGTCCAGGAGAAAGGCAGCGTTGTCCGTGATCTGGCCTACTCATTCGATGTTGACGGCTATCAGGGGAACGACCTGACCATCCTTGCCAATCATCTTTTTCAGAAGCACAGCATTGTTGACTGGTGCTTCTCTATTGTCCCTTACTCCAGCGCCTTCTGCATTCGTGATGACGGTAAATTACTGGTGATGACCTATTTGCGTGATCAGCAGGTTTTTGCATGGGCACCACAATCCAGTACCGGAAAATATGAAAGCACATGCAGTATCAGCGAAGGAAATGAAGATGCGGTGTATTTCGTCGTTAACCGAACCGTTAACGGGCAAACAGTGAGATACATCGAGCGACTGTCCAGCCGTTTATTTACCAGCGATGAAGATGCTTTCTTTGTTGATTCTGGCCTTAGCTATGATGGAAGAAATACGTCTGACAGAACGATGACCATCACTGGTGGTTCTGGCGAATGGGATTACCGCGCGGAATATACAATCAGTATTTCTGGCGGTGCGTACTTCACCAGTAGTGATGTCGGTGCGCAACTACAGTTCCCTTATACCGGAACTGATCCTGATACTGGCGATGAAGTGTCAAAAGAATTACGTTGCGACATTATTTCTGTAACCAGCAACACCGCTGTAGTGGTTCGTGCTAACAGGAACGTCCCGCCATCCCTCAGGAATGTGGCCACCACGAACTGGCAGATGGCGCGCCGGGCATTTGGCGGCTTGTCTCATCTTGAAGGTCAGACCGTAAACATCCTCTCTGATGCGAACGTGGAACCACAGAAAGTAGTTTCCGGAGGTGCCGTCACGCTGGAATCACCGGGGGCTGTAGTGCACATCGGCCTGCCAATAACTGCTGAATTCGAAACACTGGATATCAACATTAACGGACAGGAAACGCTGCTGGACAAAAAACAGGTGATCCCGTCCGTTACTCTGGTTGTGAATGCCAGTCGCGGCATCTGGGCGACTACGCCCGGCGGTAAATGGTACGAATATCCACAGCGTGAATTCGAGTTCTACGATGATCCTGTTGATGATGCTACCGGAAAAGTAGAAGTGAAACTGGACAGTAACTGGGGCAAAAACGGACGTGTAAAAATCCGTCAGCTTGACCCGTTGCCGCTGTCTGTTCTTGCCGTTATTCCTCGCCTTACTGTTGGGGGATTCTGATGATCGATGTTCAAATTATTCCCGCAACCGAAGAGCATCTTCAGATGATTTTGCCGGATGTTCGTCAGGCTGATATTGACGAACTGTATGCGGTATCGCTGATGACTACCGAAGATGCGCTGCGCGTTGGTCTGCACACTGCGACTATGGCCTGGTCAGGATTTGCGAACGGAGAACTGGTAACCATGTTTGGCGTATCTCCGGCGTCAATGATCGGTGGCAATGGTACGCCCTGGCTGGTCGGAACCAGCCGTATCGAAAAATATCAGAAGACATTTCTTCGCCACTGCCGCCCTGTATTGCAGCAGATGCTGGCAGTTTATCCGCGCCTGGAAAACTACGTCGACGAGCGAAACCATGTTGCCAAAGCATGGCTGCACTGGCTTGGATTCAGGCTTGAAGAATCCGCGCCTTATGGTGCTCTTGGTCTTAATTTCCACAGATTTCACATGGAGAGAAAATAATGTG
>OWIT01000287.1_pt1 | contig 29598 bp, 26 predicted proteins | sample 1732681 | NCBI WGS metagenome assembly OWIT01 (sample SAMN05065741, study PRJEB22554) | human gut metagenome | biome: ENVO:2100002; feature: ENVO:00000062; material: ENVO:00002003 | host: Homo sapiens | place: USA | reverse complement strand
ACAAGGCTATTCGTCGGCAGCGTCAGATGTGTATAAGAGACAGCGATAAGAACGACCGGCGTCCCTGCGCCGACCACCTGACCCACTTCGTAAAGCGTGCTTCCCACCACGCCGTCACGGTCTGCCGTAAGCGACGTGAAACCCAGATTATTTTCCGCCCGCGCCAGAGCCGCCTGCGCCTGGGAAAGCTGGGCCGACGCCAATTCATACTGGTTCTTCGTCTGATCCATCGCCAGGTCAGAAATTGCCTGAAGTTCGTGAAGCTTTTCATAACGGGCCATCGTGGATGACGCCAGACGATACTGCGCCTCCGCCGCATTCAACGCGCCCGCGGCAGCAGCAGCCTGTTCCGATGCATCTTTGGAATCCACCGTCATAAGGACCTGTCCTGCCGTGACACGGTCACCGGAAGAAACAAGGCGGCGCGTAATCCGTCCCCCCACCTGAAAAGCAAGCGGCGATTCAAAATAGCCGTGAACCGTGCCGGAAAACTTACGGCTTTCTGCTTTTGCCGTTTCTCCGACAACCATCGTCTTGACAAGCACCGCTTCCGTTTCCGCCTCTTTTTTATTCCCACACCCCGTCAGCACAAGAGAAAAGCCGACCCATACAGCGGCAAAGATGACCGCGAACTTTTTCATGTATTCCTCCCGAAATAATTTTAATAAACATTTGTTGATTATCGTTCAAATGTATTATATACTTAGGCTGACTGTAAAGGCTATCGGCAATTCCCATGAAATTGCCTTTTATGAAACTGTTTTAGAGAAAGTGTTCAACAATGACTGATAAAAAAAAGGACTTACGGTTCCGTAAGACGGAACTTTCCATCCGGGCTGCCTTCTTTGAACTGTTAAAAAGCAGGCGTATCTCTGAAATCACCGTGGCGGAAATATCAAGGAAGGCCATGCTCGGACGGGGGACTTTCTACCTCCACTACAAAGATATCCATGACCTTCTGGACACGCTTGAAAACGAATATGTCGAAGCTATCGGAAATATTATTGATGAGTACTATCCCATCACACCGGCGGCAAATATTTCGGACCTCACGGAAAAACTGTTCCGTTACATCACCGCCCACGAAGAACAGCTCCGCCTTCTCTTCCACCACATTTCCACACGAAGCTTCATCGACCGCCTGATTATCCGCCAGCGTTACGTATTCAGCCGTCTGGTGGAAGAAGGGGGCTGTGATGCTGCGTACAATGCGGTGGAAACGTCTTTCATGATTTCCGGGTTTGCCGGTGTTATCCTTGATTATTGGTTCTTAGGCTCTCTTCCTCTGTCAGAAAAAGAAATCATCCATAATCTGAACCGCCTTCTCCTCAATTTTTCCCGCGCGAAAAAGGAAATGAAAAGAGGCGGCTCGTCATGAGAAATATCCGGATCACTCTTGCCTATGAAGGAACGGCGTACAGCGGGTTCCAGCGGCAGGAAAACAGTATAACCGTCCAGGAAATTCTTGAAACCGCCCTCCAAAAACTGACAGGAACAAAAACCACGCTCTACTTCGTCGCGCGCACGGATGCCGGCGTTCATGCCTACGGGCAGGAATGCACCTTTTATACGGAATCTTCTATTCCCGGCGATCGTTTCATATTCGCGCTGAACATTCTCCTTCCTCCCGATATCCGTGTAACGGAAAGCAGAGAAGTGCCCTATGATTTTTCCGTGCGCAGGAACAATTACGGAAAAACCTACGGCTACCTCCTTACCGAAGAAAAAGACTGCCCTCCCTTCTTTAAACGGTATACCTGGCAGACAGGACGAAAACTGGATATTTCAAAAATGGAAAAGGCGGCAGAAGTGCTGTCAGGCACTCATGACTTCACCTCATTCCGCGGGAATAATTCCGTTCCTGCCAGCCCGGTCCGTACTATCCATGACATACGGATCATCAAAAAGCATCACTTCTTTCACATTTTCGTTACCGGAGAAGGATTCCTTTATCATATGGTAAGAAATATCGCAGGCGCGCTCGCTGATGCAGGCACCGGAAAACTGACTCCCAAAGATCTGCGGGAGATACTGGAGGCAAAAGACAGAAAATTCCTTGGCGCCACCGCTCCTGCCCACGGACTCTGCCTTCTCAAAGTATACTTCACGCCTGTTACAAAAGAATTGACGGAAAAGACAATCTGCGGCTCTTATGCACCGTGGAGCGTATAGCAGGTTCTGTTGCCCACACAGCAAAAAAGACATCTCCTCCCTGCAAAAGGAAAAGATGTCTTTTTTTATGTCCTGAAATAAAAATACATGGCCAGCAAAACGGCTGTCACAAGAAAGACTGTGATAAACGCCAATGTATCCCTGGACGTATACGCCAGCTGATGCATTTTCGTCCGTCCTTCCCCGCCGCGATAGCACCGCGCTTCCATGGCGGTCGCCAGATCATCGGCGCGGCGGAAAGCGGAAATGAAGAGAGGCACAAGAAGGGGCACCATCCCTTTGGCTTTCTGCCACAAATTCCCGCTGGTAAAATCAGCACCGCGGGAAGCCTGAGCTTTCATGATCCGATCTGTTTCCTCAAGCAGCGTCGGAATGAAGCGGAGCGCGATGGTCATCATCATTGCCAGTTCATGGGCAGGCACGCCGAAACGGCGGAACGGATTTAAAAACGCTTCGATCCCGTCCGTCAGGACGATAGGGCTTGTAGTATACGTCAGGAGCGAAGAAAAGCCGATAAGAAATACAAGACGGAGCGTCATAAAAAGACCGTTCCTAAGACCTTCTTCACTGATATGGATAAATCCGTAACCGAATATTTCCTTCCCCGGCGTGGTCAGCACATGGATCAGGAGTGTAAATACCAGAATGACCCAGAGCGGCTTCACCGCTTTCCAGACCATGACAGGCGGCACGCCCGAAATCATGATGCATCCCAGCGTGAATACCGTCACAAGCAGGTACGACCATGGATTGTTCGCCAGGAAAATGGCACAGATAAAAATCATGGTACAGAGAATTTTTGCCCGCGGGTCCATACGGTGGAGGAATGAATCTCCGGGATAATACTGACCCAGCGTAATATCGGTAAGCATTATTTCCCTCCTCCCAGCACAGCATACATTTTTTCCGCCGCCTCTTCCACTGTCCGTGCGGTTTCCGGTACGGGGATTCCTTTTTCTTTCAGATAGAGAAGTGTCTGTGTCAAAGGCGGCGCTTCCACACCGCATTCCTTGAGCGTCTCCCTGTGATGGAGGAAAATATCCATAGGCTCCCCGTCAAGGACGAGACGCCCCTGATGCATGACAAGAAGACGGGTCGCCAGACGGGCAATGTCATCCATGTTGTGGGACACAAGAATGACGGAAAACACGCCTTTTTTATACCATCCCTGAATACGGCTGAATATTTCCCGCCGCCCCATAGGATCCAGCCCGGCAGAAGGTTCATCCAAAATCAGAAAATCAGGATGCATGGCAATCACGCCGGCGATGGCCACACGGCGCTGCTGGCCGCCGGAAAGGCGGAAAGGCGACCGTTCGGCAAATGTTTCATAATCAATCCCCGCAAAGCGCATGGCGCTCTTTACTCGTTTTTCCGTTTCCTCTTCATCACAGCCCTGGTTCTGCGGACCGAAAGCAATATCTTTTGCTACGGTTTCTTCAAAGAGCTGATGCTCGGGATATTGGAAAACCATGCCCACCGAATGGCGCTTCACCATAGCTTCTTTTGTCTTTTCCGCCAGATCTACGCCGTCTACGGTCACCTTCCCCATGGACGGATGAAGGAGGCCGTTCAGGTGCTGTATGAGTGTAGACTTTCCGCTCCCCGTATGGCCGATGATGCCGATGAACTCTCCTTTATCTATGGTCAGGTCGATATCTTCAATCGCCGCCCGTTCAAAAGGAGTTCCCTTCCCATATATATAACTTACATTTTCGACACAAATGGACATAACGCCTCTCCCAATTCTTCATCGGTCATACACTTCTCGGAAACTGCCATCCCTTTCTTGCGGAGTCGTCTTGCCAAATCCGCAGGAACAGGCACGTCCAGACCGATTTCCGTCACCTTATCCGCCTGTGAAAATATTTCCCTCGGCGTTCCTTCCATCTTGAGGACACCCTTGTCAATGACAAGGATATGGTCCGCCGTGACCGCCTCCTCCATGAAATGGGTAATAAGGACAATAGTGATCCCCTCTTTTTTATTCAGCTCATGGATCGTGTCCATGACCTCCTTACGCCCTTTCGGATCAAGCATGGCAGTCGGTTCATCAAGAACAATGCAGTCGGGCTTCATGGCAAGAACGCCGGCAATAGCTACACGCTGCTTCTGCCCGCCGGAAAGCATGGACGGCGCCTGTTTACGATAGGATGTCATCCCCACCTTTTCCAATGCAAGATCCACACGTTCTCTTATTTCTTCAGGAGGCACGCCCAGATTTTCAGGACCGAAAGCCACATCTTCCTCCACCACGGCAGCGACAAGCTGGTTGTCTGGATTTTGGAAAACCATGCCCACCTTCTGGCGGATATCCCATACACGGCCGGCGTCGGAAGTGCGCATCCCTTCCACAATAAGCTCTCCTTCCGTCGGTAGGAGGAGCGCGTTCAGATGGCGGGCCAGCGTGGACTTACCGCTACCGTTCGTTCCGATGATGGCGGTAAATTCCCCTTTTTTGATCTGCGCCGTTACATCTTTGAGCGCATCAAAAGTTTTGCCTTCCTCCGTTTCAAAAGTATGGGAGACATGGCGGATATCAAAAAGAACTTCTCCGGAATTACTTTCCATTCTTTCCTCGCTTTATATACAGTAGCATTTCATAACAACAAGGCGGACTGCTTTTCGTCAAATGCAATAAATCAGTTTATATTCTAAGGAACTATGCGGCTTTTGTCAATAATCCCCTCCCTCTTTTCGTTAACAATGCAATATAAAATATTTTCTCTCCGGCAGTCATATTTTTGTTTATAGAAAAGTACTCTTCTGCGTGAAGAATCAAACCGTACACAGTGAAAACAAAATCGCCACTCATAGAATGGCGATTTTGTTTTCCTTGCTATGGTATTCATATCCACCCGAAATGTCTGCACGCATTATAGATACCATCATCATCGGCATCATCAGTAATATACTTCGCCTTCTTTTTCAAAACCGGCTTCGCATTCCCCATAGCGACCGTCATCCACTCGGGACGGAACATGGAACAGTCATTCAGTCCGTCGCCAAAAACAACGATCCGGTCATCGGATACATTATACCTCTTCATAATTTCAAAAATGCCCCTCTCTTTGTGGACAGGTTCTACAAGCATTGTTCCTTTCGTAAGCCACACATGGGGCAGCGTGTGCAGAGGAATCTCTTTTACTTCCCTTTTGGCGCAGGCTATAAAGATTTTGTAAATCTGCGCCGCCCTGCGATAATCGTAACGGCTGTCCACCACCGTTTCATAGTACCGGTCCGTCACACGCTCAAGGTAGTCATCGTACTTTGTTTTCCGCCGCTTTTTATTTTCCGTCGTCACCGCCCAGGGATGTTTTTTCCCGTCGATTTCACCAAGTAAACGGAAGCAGGCCTCCAGCGGCAGTCCTTCATGGTAAAGAATCTTTCCGCGGCAGGTCACGCCATTTCCCCCGTCGGAAATCACGGAATCGATACCAAGTTCTTCCGCCACGTCGACGGCATCCGCCTGCAGGCGCCCCGATGCAATAGCTACAAAATTTCCCTTTTCCTGCAGCCGGCGGACCGCTTCCCTTGCACTGTCCGGATAATCGGCAGTAAGCGGTGTCGTCAGTGTTCCGTCTATATCAAAAAAGAAATATCGTTTCATACAGCCTCCCTTGCTCTTTATTTTATGGTACGGGAAAGAAGCATTTCCTGCAAGCCGCTCCTGCGTTTCTCCTGCAGGAGTCCCGCTTCCGGCTCTCCAAAAATGATTTTTTTATATTTTGTATTATAATAAGGAAAATCATTATAATTAGTCACACTATACTAAGGAGATATTATGCCGTCTATTTTACGTTCGATCGTGCTCAGCACACTGGGCACCATTTCCCTTGTCCTTGCTCTTCTGTGGGCCATCGGCGACGAGCGGTTTGTTCCGAGCCTTTCCAATCCCCACCTTTTGACTTCCGCCGGTATCCTTCTTCTCACGAACACGGGATTATTTATCATATTCAAAAAAGAATTTCTGAAGAAATATTTCTTTCCGTCTCTCCTTTTACCCTCCGTATGGTTTGCCGCCTTTACCTGGGCTTATGGTTACATGTACCTGCCGGAAAACAAGTATCTCGGCGACTATTACAGCATGATTTCCCTTTTATTTTCCCTTTCTTACCTGTCCCTTGCCTGGAAATGGAAACTGAAGCGGGGCGCTTTCCTCTGGTCTGTCTTAACCGGCCTCTTTTCTTTTTTCATGATCCTCGTACCCCTGATCTACATCGGCTACTATATCATTTATAAAAGCGAAATGGATATCTTCGCCCTGATGGCTATTGCTATGACGAACGCCCGGGAAGCGGCGGAATTTGTCGAGACGGTGGCTGCACCCGCCCTTATTGCCGCCGTGGCGATTTTTGCCATCATCCTACTGATTTCCTGCTTCTGCATCGCCCGCCGTTTTTTCATGTCCATGGAAACGGCAGAGACGCCCTTCCGCACCGCCGGACGCGGCAGCCTCATAGGTTTTATCATATTTACCATTCTTTTTTCCGGCGGTTTCTTACGGCAGATGAGACATATTTTCCCGCTGCAGATTTATTATGCCGCCAAGAAGGGCAGCGGCAGTTTCAAACTCATGGAAACGCTGAACCGGCACCTTGCCGAAAATGCGAAAGCTGTCGTCCTTCTTCCCGGCCAGACAGCGGAAGACGGCACCCATATCATTGTCATCGGTGAAAGCGCAAGCCGCGATCATATGCAGTCTTTTACCCCCGGTTACGCCGTAAAGACGACGCCCTGGGAAGATGCCATGGCGAAATCCCCCGACTTTTTCTTCGCGGATAAAGGATACGCAAATTTCCCGACAACCGTCATGGCACTGAGCTATGCCCTTACCAATACGAACCAATACAATAAAACTGCTCTGAATGATGCCGTCAGCCTGGTAGACGCTGCTAAAGCGGCAGGATACCGCACCGACTGGATTTCTTTCCAGAACAGAAGCTCTCTTGCCAGTGCCGGCGTTTCCGTCATCGGTGAACGGTGTGACGCGTCCTATTGGGAAAACAGCCTTGACGGCGAAGCGGTAAAAGTCATGAAAAGACTTCCGCCCGCCAGGAGGCGTATCATTTTCATCCACATCAACGGCAGCCATTATAATTATCTGGCCCGCGTCCCCGTGGGATACGGAAAATCCACGGATATTCCCGAAGATGATCCTTACTATAACTATGATGTCACGCTGGCCTACACCGATGAAATGCTCCACAGTATCTTTACATACGCCAAAGAGCATTTGAATCTGAAAACTATGATTTACTTTTCCGATCATGCGGAAGACATGGTGTATTACCACGGCACTTCGGGTTTCTCCTACGACATGATCCGCATTCCTTTCTGGATCTACCTTTCTCCGGACTATAGGAAGATCCACCCTGATATCCTTCCGGCGCTTCAGTCAAATAAAGATAAGATTTTTACCAACGATCTTCTCTTTGAAACAGCGTCAGGCATCTGGCAGGCAAAGACAAATTTTTATCAAGACATTTACGATCTGTCCTCTCCGTCTTATGTTCTTGATCAGGAAGCGGTCACCATGCACGGGAAACTGCTCATTACCGACGACCCGAAATTTAAAAAATAGATAAAGCGAAAGGATGGCCTGCGGGTCATCCTTTTTTTGCGGATCATTTTACTCACAAGATCCCCGCGTCTTCCGACACCTCTTATGCTTCCGTATTTTCTTGATTTTCATGAATACATTTTTGTTTAATTCACAAAATATTTTTTGTATTTTATATTGACAACATCAGAATATAGTGGTAACATCATTTTAACAGATAGTTAATACATAGTTTTAACTTGGAGTATATGCAAAATGATTAATGAAACACTGCACACATTCATCTCCGTTACCAAAAACGGCAGTTTCAACAAAGCGGCGGAAAAGCTTTCCCTTACCGCCCCTGCCGTGATGAAGCAGATGAATTCTCTGGAAAAAAGCATCGGTGCCCCTCTCTTCGAGCGGACGAACCGCGGTATCCGCCTCACACCGGCAGGAGAATCTTTTTTGAAAGATGCCAAAACCATCCTCCGGTACACAAGAAAATCCATCGAGCGTGCGCAGATCGCCGCGGGACAAACCCCTCATCTGCCGACATGTGGTGCGCAGAAGGCGGGCTCTGTCCATCCTGCCGCCCCCCTCCCCACTGACAGGGAAGAAAGGAACCGGCGCGAATCGGCGAGACGCCACGCGGACATTGCGGAAGCCCAGGGGAAATCCGCAGAAGAAATTCATGAAATTTTCGAAAAGGTCATGAACGGCACAGGCAGGTGCAGCAAAAGATAGTCATCCATCGGGATGCAAACGGCGCCCATATATTTCCGTAAATAAAACTGCTATCTGTAAATATATTTTTTAAGAAAGAAGGAAAACATAATGACACATCCACAATATCCAATTCCTCAGGACGAAGAGGGAAGAAAACGTTACGAATCGGCAAAACGCCATGCGGCACTCGCAAAAGAACAGGGAAAATCCCTTGATGAAATCCATGAAATCTTCAAGAAGGTCATGAACGGCACAGGCAAGTGCAGCGGCAGGAAAGAAGAAGCAGTTTCAAAATGCCACGGCCATTACCCGATTCCCGAAGATGAAGAAGGCAAAAAGCGTTATGAATCCGCTCTGCGCCATGTGGCCATTGCCAAAGAAAACGGCAAGTCCGTTGATGAGCTCCATGCGATTTTCAAGAAAGTCATGGAAGGCACAGGCAAGTGCAGCGGCAGAAAGCAGTAATCCTTTACCGGAAGCAGAAGATATGACATGAAATTTGTGTCATATCTTTTTTCATGCTGAAAATCCCGGTAATCTCTTACGAAAGAAGACCGGCAGGTATTTTTGTACATTTCCCAGGAAAAAACAGGAGCGGTTCTCCTGTTTCCTTTTTACAGTAATTTTTAATCGCCTCTTCCATACCGCCAGGAGCAGCGGTATATTCAACGCCCTGCCACATATCCCCCTCAGACGAAAAGGAATTTCGTAAAGCTCCACTTGATGCTGGCCCCTTTCAAAATTTCCAAATGTTTTTCTTTCAGCTTTCTGTTAATCAATAAAAAAAAGAAGCAGCAGTGCCGCTTCAAAAAGGGGGAGGCACCATCGCGCCTCAAATGAGAACTATATAATAACATCATGTCGATGCTATTACCAAAGAGGGGGAAGAACGATGATGGTATTTCCCTGTTACCACCATCGTTCCAAGGAGGGTGAACCATGGCCGGCCAAGCCGGCAGTAATCATCCATAGTTCAAGCACGAATATATGTCTGCTCCGTTTCCGGAGTTACCGTAAAAAGGGGGAACGATGACTTTTCCCTGCCGCCATCGTTCGGAGAAAGTGAACCTTGCAAGTTATCCCTGCAAGTATATGTAAAGCCGTTTCCGGCATTACAACGAATATACAGAAACGCCTCTCGGGCTGTTCCTGAAAGGATGAACGATCGTATTTCCCTTTACCATCGTTCTTGAGAGAACCTACAAAAAGATCCATCCCTGCTGATGTAAGGATGGATACTTTGCGCGTTAAAATCAATACACGCTACCTCCCCATCACTCGCAGGTCAAACAGTAGTAAAAACAGGCAGTTCTCCTGACTCTGCTTCATCGCTTGTCCGGTCTTCCCAATTCCTCAGTGACTTTCATCAGACTTGCTCGGCATTACAGTGGCGGGACCGTGCCGGTATCTCACCGGTCTTCCCTATTAAGCCTTTACAGGCACCTGTTCCTTATTATGCAGTTTCTCCTCTGCCGAATAGACTTCGCCAATAAAAAACCTCTTTACACGAACGCAAAGAGACTATATAAGATCTCCTTCCCATCGCTCGTGGGTCAAACGGTGATTTTAAACAGGCAGTTCTCCTGACTCTGCTTCATCGCTTGTCCGGTCTTCCCAATTCCTCAGTGACTTTCATCAGACTTGCTCGGCATTACAGTGGCGGGACCGTGTCGGCATCGCACCGATCTTCCCTATTAAGCCTTCACAGGCACCTGTTTTTCCTATTCGGTTGTCCTAATGATATCACTCTATAAAGCTTCTGTCAATGATAAAATGATTGTTCCGAACGCATGATCAGCGCAAACCAATTCATATCGTTTCAGGTGAGGATTTCCAATGTTCCCGCCTCTTCTAAAAGTTTGATATCGATAGGAGAATAGGTATCTGGATATTTCCTGAGAAAATATTGTTCTTCTTCCGGTGCGGCATAGAAGTTTTCCAGGCGTCTGGCTTCTGTGCGGATCGGCGGCCGTATATTTTTCTCATTTTCATACTCATTGAAAACAAGACAGGATTCACTCACAGGCCTCGAGTTGCCCCTGTTCTGATAGTAGGCCATATAGTAGGTAATCTGCGGCGTATCTTCTCCTGATACGTAATAGATGCCTGTCCTGTAATGGGGTCCGGTGCATTTCCCCTGGATACCGTCGGTGTAGGGATTGACTATGGTAAAAAACACAGAGAGCAATGTCCCTATATCTATTTTTTTCGGGTTATAGGTTACTTTTACGCATTCTACCGCCTGTACTTTTCCATTTTCCACGTCTTCTTTCCGCGGATTCGGTACAGAGCTGTTGGCAAATCCCGCGGTTGTCTCCACAACGCCTTTTATACGGGAAAATACTTCCTGTACTCCATAGTAGGGACCGCCCGCAAGATACAAGTCTTTCACGGCAATTCCTCCTTTTCTGCTGTCTTCGTTTCTGACAAATTCATATCATATTTCATGGTAAAAATGAAGAATCCCCCCGAGGTCCTCCCCCGGGGTTTTTCTCCACACTTATTATTTCTTAATATTTTGTTTCTTCCAGGTGGCGCGCAGAAGCCCTATCCATATCAAAGATACGGATGAGTTCCGTAACTGCCTGGCTGGGTGACACGACGCCGGTCAATACCGCCGCACGGACTTCCGGCATACGGCTCTTGATGATCGGATCTTCAAAGAACAGGTTATGAAGATGTTCTTCAATCATACTGTGCACCCAGGAAAGAGTCTGACGCTGGCGCCGGTTCTCAAAGACACCTGATTTTTTGGTGACTTTCTCAAACTCGCGCATAACTGCCCAAAGCTCAAGCAGTCCCGTTTTCTTCAAGGCCGAGCAGCGATAAGCATGGGTCTGCCAGCCTTCTGTGGCGGGACGGATAAATTCTACCATCCGTTCATATTCCCCCTGGGTGACTTTCGCCCGTTCCAGGTTGTCGCCATCAGCCTTGTTGACCACAATGGCGTCCGCCAATTCCATAATCCCCTTTTTGATGCCCTGCAGATCGTCCCCTGCGCCTGTCAATACGACAAGCATAAAGAAGTCGACCATATCGCGTACTGTCGTTTCCGACTGCCCGACCCCGACAGTTTCCACAAGGATGACATCATAGCCTGCCGCTTCACAAAGCAGCATGGTCTCACGGCTCTTGCGGGTTACACCCCCCAGTGTCCCCTTAGAAGGAGAAGGACGTATGAAACAGTTCGGCTCTCTGGAGAGATTCTGCATACGTGTCTTGTCTCCTAAGATGGATCCGCCGGTAATGGTGCTTGTCGGGTCGACTGCCAGCGCCGCCACTTTGTAGCCTTGCTGGCAAAGCATTGTACCAAAAGATTCGATGAAACTACTCTTGCCTGCCCCGGGCACACCGGTGATCCCGACACGGAGCGCATGGCCCGTGCGGGGCAGAAGAGCCTGGAGCACGCGCTGTGCCTTGTCAAAATCCTTGGGAGCATTACTTTCGATAAGGGTGATGGCTTTGGAGAGGATCATGCGATCCCCCTTCGCCACCCCTTCGACGTATTCTTCGATAGACATTTTCTTACGAAGCGGCACTTTTCTCAAATGCACGGCATCCGGATATTCTTTGGCACCGGTCACACTGTTTACGGCACTGTCAATCCCCCGCACGACGGAACATGCAAATTCCGGGTTCGGTTCTTCAGGCACCCAGCTGGGTCTCAAGTCATCATCGTTCTTGGACATAATACTTACCTTAACCTTCCTTGGCTTCCGCCTCAGCGCGGTCTACGAGCATGTGGAGCAGCTTAATGCAGCATTCCGGAATGTTTGTACCCGGCCCGAAGATCGCCTGTGCGCCATGATCGTAGAGGTATTGATAATCCTGTGCAGGAATGACACCGCCGATGCAGACGAGGATATCTTCACGGCCGCGTTTCTTCAGTTCTTCTACGAGAGCCGGCAAGAGGGTCTTGTGACCTGCCGCAAGAGAGGAAAAGCCAACCATATGGACGTCGTTATCCACAGCATCCTGTGCTGCTTCTTCCGGCGTCTGGAACAGCGGTCCTACGTCGACGTCCCAGCCCATATCGGCAAAGGATGTTGCGAGAACCTTCTGGCCTCTGTCGTGTCCGTCCTGTCCCATCTTAGCCAGGAAAATACGGGGACGGCGCCCTTCCAGTGCCTCAAATTTATCAGCCAGTTTCTTTGCTTCTTCCAGTTTCGCGGAACCGTCAAATTCGCTGGAATATACACCGGAAATAGTATGGATGGTGGCATTGAAACGGCCGGATACTTTTTCAACCGCATCGGAAATTTCACCGAGGGATGCGCGGTCATGAGCCGCCTGTACCGCAAGTTCAAGCAGGTTCCCGTTTTCACGGCTTTCTGCCGCTTTGGTGATCGCTTCCAGATCGCGGGCAACAGCCTCAGGATCACGGATGCTTCTCAGTTTTTCCAGACGTTTAATCTGTGCATTACGAACAGCAGTATTGTCGATGGACAGTACGTTCAGCGGATCTTCCTTCGCCAGACGGTACTTGTTCAGACCGACAATGGTTTCCTTACCGCTGTCGATATCCGCCTGACGGCGGGCAGCGCATTCTTCGATACGCATCTTCGGCAGGCCGGTAGAAATAGCTTTTGCCATGCCGCCCAAAGCTTCGACTTCCTGAATATGCGCCCAGGCACGGCGGATGATTTCATTTGTCAGGTATTCTACATAGTAGGAACCGCCCCACGGATCAATAATCTTGCAGGCTTTCGTTTCATCCTGGATATAAAGCTGTGTATTACGTGCCAGACGTGCGGAGAAGTCGGTCGGCAGCGCGATAGCTTCGTCAAGCGCGTTGGTATGGAGGGACTGGGTATGGCCCAGAGCCGCAGACATAGCTTCCATACAGGTACGGGCAATATTATTGAAAGGATCCTGTTCCGTCAGCGACCAGCCGGAAGTCTGGGAATGGGTGCGGAGCGCCATGGATTTCGGATTCTTCGCGCCAAACTGTTTCAGAATCTTTGCCCAGAGAACGCGGGCCGCTCTCATCTTTGCGACTTCCATGAAATAGTTCTTGCCCTGGTCCCAGAAGAAGGACAGACGTTTAGCGAAGGCATCGACCGCAAGTCCCGCTTTTTCGCCGCAGCGGATGTATTCCATGCCGTCTGCCAGCGTATAACCGATTTCAAGGTCACAGGTAGCGCCGCATTCCTGGATATGGTAGCCGGAAATGGAGATACTGTTGAACTTCGGCATATAGTTGGTGGTATATTCGAAAATATCACCGATGATACGCATGGACATGGCAGGCGGATAAATGTAAGTATTACGAACCATGAATTCTTTCAGGATATCATTCTGAATCGTGCCTGCCAGAATCTTCTTGTCTACGCCCTGTTCGATGCCGGCACTGATGAAGAATGCCAGAATCGGAAGAACGGCACCGTTCATCGTCATGGATACGGACATCTGATCCAGCGGAATGCCTGCGAAAAGGATATTCATATCAAGCATAGAGCAGACGGATACGCCTGCTTTGCCGACGTCGCCGATAACACGGGGGTTATCCGCATCATAGCCGCGGTGGGTCGGAAGGTCAAATGCGATAGACAGCCCTTTCTGGCCTGCCGCCAGGTTTCTGCGGTAGAACGCATTAGATTCTTCAGCAGTGGAGAACCCTGCGTACTGGCGGACCGTCCACGGGCGGAATACATACATCGTGGAGTAAGGTCCGCGGAGGAACGGAGGGATACCGCTCATGAAGTCCAAGTGGTTGCACTGGTCATACACATCTTTGCCGTAGAGCGGACCTACAGGAATACGTTCCATCGTATTTTCATAGAGAGCATCATAATTTTTGCCCGTCGTTTTTTCCAGTTCCGCTTTCCATTCGTCATAAGAACAATGGGGATGTTCTTCAAGGTTTAATTTTGTAAAATCGGGGTTCATTGCCATCTTATTTTACCTCCTCTTCCGTAATCTTCATGCCTTTTTTCTGCTGGAGCATACGGAGGATATCGTAGCAGTTTGCTTTCACGCTGATAAATTCATCTATGCCGGCTTCACGATATACCGCTTCCATATCTTTCGGAGCAGCGCCCGCAAGGAAAAGCGTACCTTTCCCCAAAACTTCCTTTAAACGCGGCGCCAGCGCCGGCACATCTTCCGGATAAGTAGCGTCAGTAGAGCAGATAACGGCACAGTCATAAGGAGTTCCTTTATCATCGCAGCCTGCCTTCAGCGCTTCCACACACTTATCCCAGCGTGAACCCGGTTTATCTTCATCATCCTGGAAGCCGTTATTCAGATGAACGCTGAATTCGCCTACCTGCAGGAAACTGGTGGAGAAATCAGCTCTCGCCTTATGCTGCGGAATCGGTCCCATATTGGCCAGGAATATTTCCACATTCTTGCCGGTTTCCTTTTTAAACGCCTGTGTGTCAAAGCGGAGTTTTTCAAAACGTTCGGTCCAGCGGTGCGCATAAATCTTTCTCACTTCGATGGAATCCGCTTTGGCAGCTCTTGCTGTGCGTACTTCAGAAATTGTAGCGCCGGCGGAGAATGCGGCAATTGCCTTCTCAACGATGTCGGTATCGGCTGCTTTCAGTTCTTCCAGCTTTTCCTTCAGGAAATCTTTGTCCATATCGGCACGATATTTCTCAACGCCTTCAGACAGTTCTTTTTTCAGCGCCGGTACATCTTCCGGACGCGGATCAAGAAGTTCTTCCGTCATATTCGGATACATATTTGTCCCGACAGCGCTGTCCTTGCGGAGGTCAAGCGCTTTGAAACGCTGTTTCAGGATTTCAAGAATCTGCTGCTGCGGATATTCTTCTTTAAGAGCTTTCAGGATACCGCCAAGAGATTCGATTTTCTGGAATTCTCCCCAGATTTTTTCAGCCATTTCCTTGGTCAGTGCTTCAATCCCCCAGGAACCGCCGGCCGGATCGATCGGACGAAGCATGCCGAATTCTTCCTGCAGCATGATGTGTACGTTTCTTGCGATACGGCGGGAGAATTCATCACCCTTGCGTACCGTTGCGTCATAAGGATCATTTTCATAAGAATCAACACCGCCGACAACTGCAGAGAAAATCTGGGTCGTTTCACGAAGCATATTTACACCGATATCGAAAATCGTCTTGGTAAACATCGCCGGACGGGCATGGATTTTGCAGGAACGGTCTTTTTCTTCGGCGCCGAAGGCTTTCATGATATTAGACCATACCTGGCGGGCAGCACGGAGCTTGGCAATTTCAATGTAGAAAGTGGCGCCTGTATTAAATGCGAACTGCAGGGACTGGGCAATATCATGGATATCGATGCCGCGCTTCTGCATTTCACGGATATATTCGACAGCGATAGCAAAAGTATAAGCCACTTCCTGTACGGCATTCGCACCGCCATTGGAGAAAATATCGCTTCTGACGAAAATGGTGCGGAGCTGCGGCGCATTCTTTCTCGTCCAGCGGATAGATTCCGCCATTTCATCATACAATTCTTCCAGCGGCTGGTTCAGCTTTCCTCTCTTGATCAGCTGGGCAATCGGGTTCGCTCCGATAACACCTTTTACTTTGCTGACATCTTTTCCCTTAGCCTTCAATGTCGCGGCTACCAATGCCAGCATACGGAGAGAGGAAGTACCGGCATACATCATAAACGGGATCTTTTCCATATCAAGACCGTCAAGCAGGGTATGCATATCTTCCAGCGCGGTAATGCTTACGCCTATATCGCCCGGCTTTTCGGCATCCATGACATCAATGCCGTCGGCAGTAGCGGTATCAATACGTACATTATAAACAGTGGAACCTCTGTCGATTTCATGCTTCAGAAGTTCATTATTTTCTTTCGGCAGCGTTTCATCGCATGCCTGGGCAATACCCCAGGGAGCGCATTTATAGCCGTTTACCGTTGCGCCGCGGAGAAAATCTCCCATGCCCGGATAATCATCTGTCGGAAGAATCTTATCAGTTGCTGACGGTCCGGTTCTCCATGTATAAATCGGATCAAAGGTAATCCCTTCATAAGTCTTGGTAAACATGATCTTATCGAAAGGCTTTCCTTTCAACAGAGCATTACAAGCCTCCACCCACTCCTCATAGGTCGGCTTTTCAAATTCGTCAAATTTTACTTCTGGGAAATCGGCTTTTTCATTTGATTTTCTCAAGATCGCTTCCAACTCTTTGTCAGTAAGCTGCTTGACCGATTCCTGGGTATTCTGTTCTGCCATGAAAACATCCTCCTTATAATAATTTTAGACAATTCCGCGGAAAATACAGCTTGCAGACAAGACGGCAGAGTCCCTGACGGAACATCCTTTCAAATGCCTGGCATAACGTCTTTCAAGCCGGACTTTCAAAATCCCCGATATGTGCACCTCCTTACAATCTACTCACAAAAAAACGACTATCACGCGAAACTGATAGCCGGACAAGGAAATAATTTCCCAATCCCCTCCCCATCTCTCGCAGGTATAACGGTGATTCTTAGACAGATAGTTCTCCTGGCTCAAGTTCCTCGTTTATATCGCCTTCCCAGTTACCCAGTGACATACTTGATATAAACTCCCTTTACAGTGGCGGGACCGCTCCGGATTCTACCGGATTCTCTTTTACGCTTTCGCACCTGTCAGATATGTGAAATTGTCTAAATAACTACATTTTTAGTATAATTCATTACATTCTAAGTGTCAATCAACCACATTCATATTTAATATAATTAATTTTTATATTTATCCACATCTTTACCCCTGATTTATTGATTTTTCATTCATTACTACTATATAATGATGTTAATGTTGCAAACTATTAAAAATATCTTACCTATCTTATAGGAGGAAACAGGAGGTCGGAAATATGACAAACACTGAAAAAGAAAGACGAACTGAAGAAGCATTGAAACTGAGCAGCCTCTTCGAAGAACTGGATGGCCGCCGTCCGAGGCTGTTCATGCCGGAACTTGAAGATGATGACGATAAAGAAGCAAGAAAACTTGCCGCCACGACATTTGCCGACCACGGCTGGGACGTAGATGTAAGCCCCCTCCTCTCCCCGGAAAGCTCCGCGCAGAATGCTGCCGACAATGACGTCCATTTCATCTTCTACACATCCAAAAGCCCTACGATGAAGCAAAAATTGATCGCTCTCTCCCAGACACTTGCCATGATCGGCCGGGACGATATCCTCATAGCCGCCCATCAGGTCAGCAAAGATGATAAGGAACTCCTCTTCCGTTACGGCATCCTCGCCGCTTTCGACAAGAATACAGATGTAAGCGATGTAAGCCTTACCATGCTCCGCGTCCTCGTCTCCATGGCAAAAGAAGAACAGAATCCCACCGAGGAAATGCCTTATTGATCCTCAGTCCCTTATAAACAGGAGAAACATCCTCCTGTTTTTATTGCGGACAAACAGCATATGGACTCCCAAAAGAAAATGCCGGGCATTGCAAAAAATATTTCAGAAATACTTTCAATCTACTCATCAGCATACTTTAAACACTGCTATCCTGTATCTGTACAGACATGCAAAAACGATTTGATCCCACAGCTCCGCGTTTCGGTCCGGCATCCGGAACCGCCTCAATACCACCTCTCCATGCAGCTGCTGTATAAGCAGATGCAAATCAATATTCAGCAGTTTAGCAGATGACTTATTGCATAATTCTATTACGACCGGATCCCTTAAAACACAATCAAAAAATTCTTCCGGCATCTCATAATGCAAAACAACCTATTCCGTATGCCCGACTGTTTCGGATTTTCTATACTCATCAAGTAAGCATAAATACTGCTCATCATTATAGTCAGATTCCTCCCCACCTCCTTACAAAGATGAATAGTACCTGCACTTTAATATGATATCTGCAATCCGGGAATCTCTAAAAATCTCTTTTTGCCTTTAATGAAATCCATTATCCCGTTCACAAAATTGAACAGCAAAAAAGCAGTGCCGAAGCACTGCTTTTTGTAATTAGAATCAGCCAACTGTAAAGAGTGTGTCGCCGCCCTGTACGCTCTGGCCTTCGCTGACCGGCATACCGGTAATCTTTCCATCGCAGGGAGCCATGATCGGATTGCCCATCTTCATAGCTTCGAGAACGAGAACTTCGTCGCCTGCCGCTACTGCGTCACCAACGTGTTTATTGATACGCAGGACTTTGCCCGGCATCGGAGCTTCTACGACTTCACCTGCGCCGGCGGGTGCTGCTGCCGGTGCGGGAGCTGCTGCTGGAGCGGGTGCCGGAGCCGGAGCTGCCGCCGGTGCGGGTGCTGCTGCCGGTGCGGGTGCTGCCGCCGGTGCCGCTGCTGCGGGGGCTGCTGCTGCGCCGCTGTCTTTAACTACTACATCGTAATCCTGGCCGTTAACTGTTACGGTAAATTTTCTCATTGTTCTTCCTCCTAATTTTGTACTTTCAACTTTCAATTAGAACTGCTGGTTTCCGGAAACACCTGCAATGCGGGCGCCTGTGGTCCAGCCAGGTCTTGCTGCCGGGCGGATAGAAACGATTTCACCGCCGCCCATAGCAACGATTGCTACTGCAATAGCCGCTACAACAGCACCATTATCAGCGGCTCTCGAAGCTGCTGCCGGCGCCGCCTTTTTAGCTGCTGCCGCCGGTGCTGCGGACTGATTGAGAGATGAACGTACTTGGCAGATCATGATCAGGGCAATGACTGCCAGAATGGCAGCTGCTACCGCGATATACATAACTGTATCGTTATTCATCCAAACCCATCCTTTCAAATATTATCAATGTGTAAACATATATTACAGCGGAATGTTTCCGTGTTTCTTAGCCGGATGTACTTCATGTTTGGAAGCAAGCATCTTCAGAGCATTGATAACGACCGGACGAGAGTTTCTCGGATCAATAACTGCGTCTACATAGCCGCGTTCCGCAGCTTTGTAAGGAGTTGCAAATTCATCAACATATTCCTGTGTACGCTGTTCTTTCTGCGGATCCTTCTTGAAAATGATATTTGCTGCGCCGGCAGGTCCCATAACGGCGATTTCTGCGGTCGGCCATGCAAATACCTGGTCAGCACCCTGTTCACGGGAGCACATAGCAATGTAGGAACCACCATATGCTTTACGGAGAATCAGGGTAATCTTCGGTACGGTTGCTTCGCAGTATGCGAACAGCATCTTAGCACCGTGACGGATTACACCTGCATATTCCTGCTGCTTGCCGGGCAGGAAGCCGGGAACGTCGACAATGTTCAGAACCGGAATATTGAAGCAGTCGCAGAAACGAATGAAACGGGCTCCTTTATCGGAAGCATTATAGTCAAGGCAGCCTGCCATGAAGTTTGGCTGGTTGGCAATAATGCCGACAGTCTGTCCATCCATACGGCAGAAGCAGGTAATGATGTTCTTAGCCCATTCCTTAGCTACGTCGTAGTACTCGCCGTTATCAACGATGGATTTGATGACATCGTACATATCGTACGGTGCATTGGAGTTTTCCGGCATAATGGTATCCAGACTTGCATCTGTACGGGTCGGATCATCTCCGGTTTCAACAATCGGCGCGTCTTCCATGTTGTTGCTCGGCAGGAAGGAAAGCAGGTAACGAATCTGTTTAATGCAGTCTTCGTCATTTTCAGCTGCAAACTGGGCCACACCGGATGTACGGTTATGGGTCATAGCGCCGCCGAGAGCTTCAGCGGTAATCTTTTCGCCGGTTACGGATTCAACTACTGCCGGTCCTGTCAGGAACATCTGAGAGGTGCCTTTTACCATGTAGATGAAGTCGGTCAGTGCCGGAGAATATACGGCGCCGCCTGCAGACGGTCCCATAATTGCGGAAATCTGAGGAATAACGCCGGATGCAATGGTATTGCACCAGAAAATCTTGCCATAGCCGGAAAGAGCATCTACTGCTTCCTGGATACGGGCTCCGCCGGAATCATTCAGGCCTACGCAAGGAGCACCGACTTTAAGAGCCAATTCGTTTACGTGAACAATTTTCGCAGCGTGCATTTCACCAAGGGAGCCGCCTTCTACCGTGAAGTCCTGGGCAAATGCGAATACGAGTCTTCCGTCTACAGTACCATAACCGGTAACGACACCTTCGCCGGGGAGATCTTTCTTCTCCTGGCCGAAGTTGTAGCAGCGGGACTTAACAAGCGCATTGACTTCTACAAAAGAGCCTTCATCAAACAGAAGAGCAAGTCTTTCGCGGGCCGTCAGTTTGCCTTTTGCATGCTGTTTTTCAACTTTCTTTTCTCCACCCATAGCCTCTACGTGTGCGAGGTTATTGTGAAGAAGTTCAATTCTTTCTGCAACAGTTGCCATTCTTACACCTCCAAAAATATTGGTCCCTTACCGGGACGTCCCTATTATAGCATAGGGACCGATCCTTATGCTATTAGAAAGACGGGCCGCCGGGGCGTTCGGTCAGTTCCAGCAGAAGGCCGGTAGCTTTCGGGTGCATAAATGCGATGTGGCAGCCGCCAGCACCAACTCTCCAATGCTTGTCAAGCTTTGCATCTTCCGGAAGTGCAGCAAGCGCTTCGACAATGTTGTCTACGCGGAGAGCTACATGCTGGAAACCGTTCTTGCCGCCGTTCTTAGCGATATAGCGGGCAATCGGGCCGTCCGGAGTTGTGGAACCCAGGAATTCCAGTTCGCATGCTTCGCTCTGTGCGGACGGTTTGAAGAAGCTTGTCGTTACATGCTGTTCTTCTACCGTTTCATCCGGAAGGGACGGTTCAAGGTTCAGCAGATCTTTCATCTGCTTCTTGATCAGCGCCAGATCATTAACAGCTACGCCGACATGGTCTACACATAATACTTTGAATGCCATAATAATTCCTCCTTTGAATTATTTAAATATATTTCCCACGATAGAATCAACGACTGTGAAAGGATCATTTTTTCTTTCATAGACTTGTTCTACGTAGTCAGCAAATTTACCCGTCTGTACGATATCTTCCATAACATGACGGGAAATGCGGTCGTGAATCATCTCTACCATCTCAGTGCGGGCGCGTTCACGTCTGCGTTCTTCCAGCAAGCCGGATTCTTCAAGATATTTACGATGAGAATTAAGAGATTTGACAACGTCCGCGACGCCTTCGTCCTTGTTTGCAATCGTCCTTTCAATAGGAGGACGCCAGTTTTGGGCTTCACCCAAATCAAGCATCATTTCGATTTCAACATTCAGACGGTCCGCGCCGTCACGATCACATTTATTAATGCAGAATACATCCCCGATTTCAAGGATGCCTGCCTTAATAGCCTGAATATCGTCACCCAGTCCGGGTACGAGCACAACGAGTGTTGTATCCGCATTCTTGACGATATCTACTTCTGACTGCCCTACGCCTACTGTTTCGATGAAAATGACATCGAGACCGAAAGCATCCATCAGTTTTACCGCATCGGTAGTCTTTCTGGACAAACCGCCAAGACTGCCGCGGGTACCCATACTGCGGATATATACACCTTCGTCCAGTGTGAGGTCATTCATTCTGATACGGTCGCCAAGGATAGCACCGCCGGAGAATGGAGAAGTCGGATCGATAGCCACAATGCCGACTTTCTTACCCTGTTTTCTGTACTGTTTAATCAGCGCGTCTGAAAGTGTGCTCTTACCCGCACCAGGTGCACCAGTGATGCCGATGACCTGTGCACGACCGGTATGGTGGTAGATTTCTTTCATGATATCTTCCCAGCCATCACGTTCGTCTTCAACGATGGTTATTGCTCTCGCTAAGGCACGTCTGGAACCGTCCCAAAAATTTTTCATTGAGAATTCCATGGATACACCGCCTTTTTAAGAGTAAATAATAGCGGCATGGGGCCACAGCAAATGCAGCCCCGTGCAACTATCGAGCTTCTATTGGATAGAAGAGAATGTCAATTATACGTTAGCTTTGATAAAGTCGATAATTTCCTTGGTCGGTGTGCCAGGTGTAAAGATAGCTTTTACGCCGGCCTTTTTCAAACCAGGGATGTCACCGGCAGGGATTACGCCGCCGCCGATAACGAGAACATCTTCCATTCCTTTAGCTTTCAGTGCTTCTACCACTTCCGGGAACAGGGTGTTGTGAGCGCCGGACAAAAGGCTCAGTGCTACAACATTAACGTCTTCCGCATCTGCCGCTTCAACGATCTGAGCGACAGTCTGGCGAAGACCTGTGTAAATAACTTCCATACCTGCATCGCGAAGTGCGCGGGCAACTACTTTTGCACCGCGATCATGTCCATCAAGACCCGGTTTAGCAACGAGTACTCTGATACGTTTTTCTGCCATAGTTATATACCTCCAGAATTTTAGTTAGGATTAAAGTGTGTTATGTGCTTTGTATTCGCCGAATACTTTGCGGAGAACGCCGCAAATTTCGCCGAGAGAGCAGTAAGCACGTACGCAGTCAAGGATAACAGGCATCAGGTTGACGGATTCGTCAGCAGCTGCAACTTCCAGCTTGGCCAGTTCTTCCTTAACCTTTGCGTTATCACGTTCTGCCTTAACTTTAGCCAGTTTGTTCTTCTGGAATTCGCCGGCGGATGCGTCAACCTTCAGGAGGCCTTCAACCGGAGCTTCTTCCATAGTGAACTTGTTGACGCCGACAATTGTTCTTTCGCCGGATTCAACAGCCATCTGCCAAGCATAAGCAGAATCCTGGATTTCTTTCTGGATATAACCTTTATCGATAGCTTCAACAGCGCCGCCCATTTCATCAATCTTGCGGATGTATTCTTTAGCTTCCGCTTCGATGGCGTTGGTCATAGCTTCTACATAATAGGAGCCGCCCAGCGGATCGACTACGTCAGCCAGACCGGATTCATAAGCAACGATCTGCTGTGTACGCAGAGCGATGGTTACGGATTCAGTGGTCGGCAGAGCAAGAGCTTCATCGCGGGAGTTGGTATGCAGGGACTGTGTTCCGCCCATAACTGCCGCTGCTGTCTGGAGAGCAACACGAACGATGTTGTTGTTCGGCTGCTGAGCTGTCAGCATGGAGCCGGCTGTCTGGGTATGGAAACGCAGTTTCATGGACTTCGGGTTCTGAGCATGGAAACGTTCTTTCAGAATCGTAGCCCAGAGACGACGGGATGCACGGAATTTAGCAACTTCTTCAAGTACGTTGTTGTGAGCGTTCCAGAAGAAGGACAGACGGCCTGCGAAGTCGTCGATCTTCATGCCTGCTTTCAGAGCCGCTTCGATGTAAGCGATACCATCAGCGATGGTGAAAGCGATTTCCTGAGCAGCGGTGGAACCTGCTTCACGGATATGGTAGCCGGAGATGGAAATGGTGTTCCACTTCGGTACATTCTTGGAGCAGTATTCAAAAATGTTAGTAATCAGACGCATAGACGGTTTAACCGGGAAAATATAGGTTCCGCGGGCTGCGTATTCTTTCAGAATATCATTCTGGATGGTGCCGCGGAGCTGATCAGCCGGTACGCCCTGCTTTTCAGCAACTGCGATGTACATAGCCAGCAGTACGGATGCCGGTGCGTTGATGGTCATGGATGTAGAAACCTTGCCCAGATCAATATGGTCGAAAAGGATTTCCATATCTTTCAGGGTATCAATGGCTACACCTACCTTGCCGATTTCGCCGATAGCCATTTTGTCATCAGAGTCATAGCCGATCTGGGTCGGAAGGTCAAATGCGCAGGACAGGCCGGAACCGCCGTTTTCAATCAGGTAACGATAACGCTTGTTGGATTCTTCAGCGGTAGCGAAGCCTGCATACATACGCATAGTCCAGAGACGGCCGCGGTACATGGTCGGCTGTACGCCGCGGGTATACGGATATTCGCCCGGGATGCCGAGGTCTCTTTCATAATCAAAACCTTCGATATCAAGAGGTGTATACACCTTATTGTGTTTTAAACCAACTCTTTCCGGAGTCTTTGCGTAAGATTTAGCGCAAGCAGCTTCGTATGCTTCGAGTTTGGCTTTCAGGGATTCGTTTGCCATAAGTTCATCTTCCTCCTAAAAAATAAGTAAAATTGGGAAAGGTCTCATCCTTGGCAGAAATGTCAGATTGCGGCTTTTAGGCTCTTCTCATCTGTATTTCGCAGACAATCGCTTTCATTGGTATGGATCCGCAAAGCCTCTTGCTGTGATGCCGCATTATGTCTTGTCACCACAGCGGAGGAACTCTTGCGGGATCCATGTATGATTCTGCTCTCAGCAGTTATCACCATAGACAATTATATAACAATCATGCTTTTTGTAAAGAATGTATTATGGGAAAATTATTTTTTAAAAAGCATGGAGCCTGTTTCAGCAAGGCTGGTATGGAACTTGAATGCTTCAGAGAGAATATGCGGGGTCTGGCTGTTGCCGTTGAGCGCACATGCTCTTTCAAAGTAATCCATCAGCTGGTCACGGAAAGTCGGGTGAGCGACATTATTAATGATTACCTTCGCTCTTTCCTTCGGTGACAGGCCGCGGACATCTGCCACACCCTGTTCGGAGATGAATACATGGGTGTCATGCTCGGTGTGATCAACATGAGAACACATCGGAACAACGGCAGAGATAGCGCCTCCCTTAGCCACACTGTGGCAGAAGAAGCAGGACAGAGCGCCGTTGCGGGCAAAGTCGCCGGAACCGCCGATACCGTTCATCAACTTGGTACCGGTTACATGCGTGGAGTTTACATGACCGTAAATATCCATTTCCAAAGCGGTATTCATAGCCACTACACCGATGCGGCGGGCTACTTCGCCGTTATTGGAAATTTCCTGCGGACGGAGGATGATCTTCTTGCTGTATTTTTCAATATTGGCATGGAAGCGTTTCAGTCCATCCGGGGACGGGGACAGGGATGTCCCGGAAATCATATCGATCTTGCCTTCATCAATCAGGTCGAACATGCCGTCCTGGATAACTTCCGTATACACAGACAGATTCTTGAAATCGGAATGGACAAGGCCGTTGATTACCGCGTTTGCCACATTGCCTACGCCGGACTGGAGAGGAAGCAGGTTTTCCGGAAGTCTTCCCTGTTTTACTTCATTCTTCAGGAAATCAACCAGATTGTTGCCCATTTTTTCAGCGTCGTCATCAAGCGGAGCCAGGGCGCGGGTAACATCGGGCAGATCACAGGGAACAATAGCAACAATCTTTGCCGGATCTACCGGAATGTAGGTCTTGCCGATACGGTCACCGGCTTTAACGATCGGAATCGGCACACGATGCGGCGGATTCGCCACTTCATAAATATCAGCCATGCCGTCCAGCGCTACCGGCTGGGTGGTATTGACTTCAATGATGACCTTTTTCCCCTGGGATACGAATACAGGAGAATTGCCGATAGCGGTCGTGGGTACGATACCAATTTCACCGTCTCTGTTAACGATCTTGCAGGCTTCAATGACCGCAAAATCCGGACCGGTTACATGTTCTCCCTTAACATTGGTGAAGAAACCTTCACGGATCTGCTGTGCCACATGGCTGAGATGCAGGTCGAAATAGTTGATCTGGCCGGCATTGATTGCTTTTCTCAGATTGGCGTTTGTCTGATAGGGCATACGGTTTCTGATACCGTTTACTGCCACCAGTTCGGTATCGATCTGGGAACCTGTGGAAGCACCCGTCCAGACATCTACCTGGAACGGCGTTTGCTTCATGCGTTCAGCCAGTTCATGCATCGTGATTTTCGGATAGCCGCACGGTGTAAATCCGCTGATTCCCAGGATATCCCCCGGCTGGATCATGGCTGCTGCCGTTTTGCCGTCGCATACTTTGTCCAGTAGTTCTTTAGGCTCGATACGGCTAAGGAATTCACTGTCATTGATGTCGATCATTACTATCATCCTCCCAAAATAAATAAAATATAAAAGCCCGCGGTGACGATTCGTTATTTTTCTCAGTCCGCAGAACCTTTAGCCCGGTAGTCCCCTCCAAACTTCATCAAAACAGTTCGGAATGAAGGCGCTGTAAAGCAACCCTCCCTGGCTCATTACCTTGTTTATTATAGCATACTTTTACGGATAAAGTTCCATAAAGAGCGTTTATCCTTTCTCAAAATTCCCTAACAGGGATTATAAATTTTTCCTATTGGACAAATACATTTTTATATGTACTTGGATCCGCATAATTGATTTACCCTGCCGCACCCCGTCTTTCTTCTGAAACACAAAGCGCAGACAACGCCCAGAAGCAGCAGGAAACCGGGCAGCTGAAAAACGCATAATCTCCGATCCCGTCTATGGCTGCCGACAAAACAAGAAGCATGCCTGACAACCCGAAAAGTTTCATAGTCCCTTTCCCTCTGCGCCAAATCCGCCATGACATCACCCCTTGCCCAAAGAAGAAAAGGAAGTACAAAATGCCGCCGGGAATGCCCACTTCCGCAGGGATATGGATGTACATATCATGGGCGTGGAAAATAACGACATCCGCGTCCTCTATAAAAAAGTTGTACTCCGGATAAGCCAGCCAGTAATTCCCCCAGCCGACCCCAAGCAGAGGATGTTCCTCAATCATGGCGATCGTACTTTCCCACAAAGCCAGGCGAAGTGAAAGCGATGTATCCTCGCCGGAAAAAAGAGAAATAAAGCGCTCCGCCACCTGTCCATGGTAAAAAAATAAAATAAGAGGCACCGCCAGAAACACCAGACCGAACCGCTTATCATAAAAGACCGCAAGGCCTAGAACTATCCCTGCCAGACTGATCCATGCCCCCCGGGAATAGGTCAGCGCCAGGCATACGGAAAGAATAAAAAGAAATCCGGCAAGCAGTATTTTTCTCTTATTATTTCTTTCCCCCAGAGCAAAAGGCGCAAACACACTGATAAGCATCAAAAGGTAAGCGCCGAAAAGATTCGGATTCCCCAAAGTGGAAAACATGCGCCGCCGCAGAAGAGGAAACCTCTCGGGATCCACCCATCCTTCGGCATTCAGGTCTCTCGCCATGCATCCCGCATCGGCATACTGTATAAATCCCCAGATGACAACGCAGACGGCACCCGCCAAAAAGACATAAAGCGCTTTCTTCTTTCCCTCCTCTCCCGCAAGATATGTAGAGATAAGCACATAAAGAACCGCATACGCCAAGGGCAGAAAGCACCAGTTAAAAATAGAAAAAAAGAAGTCTGCCGCACCGGAAACAGATAAAAACGAGCAGACTAAAAAGCCCCCGCCAAACCATCCCCACTTGCCGCCATAATTGACCTTCCGCTTCGTGAGGAATATATCCCCCATAGAAAGCAATGCCGCCGGAACAAGGGCAAAGTAAAAAAGCCAAGAGCTTAAAGGAAGGAGGAATATAGTCAGATAAAGACAGATAAGAATATTCCGTTCACTGCAAATCCGTCTCCCCATCACCATGAGCCTCCTCTTATTTCACCGTTTATAGAAATTATGAAAATACTCTTACCGGCTGTCAGGTGATCAAAAACGATCTGCCGGCTTTCATTCCCGCGATCCGCTTCCGCTGCCGTGCGTCCTTGCGGGATGATAGAGTCTCCACCCGAAAAGGATCGCGCAGATGCGGAGAAGAAGAACCGCGCCAAATCCGCCCCATGACGCATATACAATCCCCGTGAGCGGATACAGGACGCAGATAACAATACCCCCGAGCACCGAAGCCATGGCATACACATCTTCATACAATACCACAGGAACTTTCTGCGCCAGCACGTCACGAAGAATACCGCCCCCCACCGCCGTAATGAGCCCGAGCAGAACGGGAAGCACATACCGGTAGCCGGGATAACTGTCAATCGCCGCCATCGCACCGGTCACCGTGAAAGCGGCAAGACCTGCCGTATCGGAAACACGATAAGCAAAAAGGACAAGTTTCCGTCCCCGGCGGGGTATATGGAAATGCCGGAAACCGATGCACACCGCTGCCGCCGTCATGAGGGCAAATATAATCCCATCCGGCCCGCGCAGGGCAAAAGGCGGAAATATACCCGCCAGCACATCGCGGAGGATACCGCCTCCTACTGCCGTCACCACAGACAAGAGCGCAATGCCGAAAACATCCATTCCCCTTGCCAGTCCTACAGCCGCTCCGGAAAAAGCAAATGCCACAGTCCCCAGTATTTCAAAAACCGCCCACGTTAAAGACATACCGCACCCTTTCGTATTACATCTGCAGCACGGAAGCAATCAGGCGGATCGTCGTTCCCGTATAAAACTGCGCCAGCGGATTAATAATCCGTCCTATCATGCCGCTGAAAACCAGGAACAGTAAAAGAAGGAAACTGTAACGGTAACTGAAATTGTGGAATGCAAAAGCCAATTTGCCGGGAAGCACCATTTCCAAAATTTTGGAGCCGTCCAGCGGCGGCACAGGAATCAAATTAAAAAACGCGAACCACACATTATACAGCATAATCCAATAAAGAAATAAATACCCCGGCTGCCCCGCCGTTAAAAGCCCGAGCTTCATCATCAGCAGCATAATGCACTCCGCCAAAAAACAAATAAGCAGATTCATCCCCGGCCCGGCAAAAGAAACCTTCATCACGCCGCTTCTGAAATTCTTATAATAATTCGGATTGATCTCCACCGGTTTTGCCCAGCCGAAACCGCAGATCACAAGAAGCATAAGCCCCACCATATCCAAGTGAACCAGAGGATTCGCCGTAAGCCGCCCCTGCATGGACGGCGTGGGATCCCCCAGACTGTCCGATACATACGCATGGGCATATTCATGAAGCGCCATGGCAATCAAAAGCGCCGGCGCACGGTAAATCAAAGTACTCCAATCAAGAAAATCAGACATAAGACTCCTTTATGAAATCAATTTCAACAAACTGCTGTTTTAAATATCTGCCGCGGTCTTATTTCAAAACGGCCCTTCGGCCGACTGGAATTCAATGTGATTATTATAACCTGATTTCAAAATAGTATACAAGGCGGACTGACCGCTTCATTTTCCACCTTGCTGCACAAAAATGGCAGCAGACACAAAAAAAGAGACCCGCACAGGCCTCTTCTGTCTTCCTATCTGCCTCCAAAAACTCTCTGAAACAGTGTAAGGCGGCGGCGTTTAGATTTCTCCGCCCATTCAGCAGAATCCAATTCCGCCTGTTCCATCCGATATTCGCGATATGCGCGGTACACATCCATATCCAAAAGCACCACGCCCACCTGGCAGTAGGGATAAGCACGCTGAAGAGCGCATTCATCAGAAGCCGCCGGAAACTCGATTCCCTTTTCTTCCAGTTCCATAAGAGCCATACCTGTCTCTTATACACATCTCCGAGCCCACGAGACTACGCTGCATC
>OWIT01000251.1_pt1 | contig 31682 bp, 50 predicted proteins | sample 1732681 | NCBI WGS metagenome assembly OWIT01 (sample SAMN05065741, study PRJEB22554) | human gut metagenome | biome: ENVO:2100002; feature: ENVO:00000062; material: ENVO:00002003 | host: Homo sapiens | place: USA | reverse complement strand
GTGGAGCGCAATATCACGGAGCGGGACGCGGAGGAGGCGGCAATCTGTGGACAGTGCCCGCTGCCGGACTGCAACCCGAAAAGAGTTGGCTGCCTCCTGCATACCAGGGCGAAAAAGCCAAAGCCGTCCCGCGATTTGCTGGAGCGCATGGCACTGGACGGGCATGGGCCGGAGACGATAGCCCAGGCCACCGGATACACTGTATCGACTACTATGACGTATATGCAGCAGGTTTTTAGGGATGGGCCATGTGTGCGCTGCTCATCCAAGAGCATTTGTGATGCGGCCGGCGGGACGTGCAGCAAAAAAGAGCGCTGGAAAGCAGCCAAGGAGGTGCCAAACGGTGGACGATAAGACGCGCGCCCTGCTTGGCAATCAAGAGGCGGCCAAGCGGCTGACGGATGCGGGGGTGCTGCTGCCGTGTCCATTCTGTAAGGGAGAAGTGCGGAGAGTAATTGGTTTTGGTGGCCTGAATTTTTTCAGGTGCAGAAAGTGCGGGGCTGTGGTGAGTTTTGACAACGACTACTACAACGCCCACAAAGATGAGGCAATTACCGCCTGGAACACCCGCGCGCCGATTCTGAGCGCGAAGGAGATGGAGATGCTGGAGGGCATGGGAAATGGCGATTAAGAACTATACGACCACAATAGATGTTTACAAAAGCCTGGGAGAAATACAGGGTGCGCTTGCCAGCCACGGGGCGCGGAAGGTCATGGTGGACTATGACGGAGCCGGGAACCCGACCGGCGTAACATTTGGCATTCAAACGCCGGAAGGCCTGCGGGGGTTTCTTCTCCCGGCCAATGTGGACGGTGTTCGGGCGGTATTTGCCCGGCAAAAGGTCAAGGCGGCGCCGGGGCAGGCAGAACGAACCGCTTGGCGCAACGTCCAGAACTGGATTATGGCCCAGATGGCGATTGTTGAGGCCGGGCAGGTGCAGATTGACGAGGTATTCCTGCCCTATCTGACCGATGGACGAGGCAGGACGCTCTATCAACTCTACCAGGGTGGTAAGCTGTCCCTCGGCAACGGGGAGGAGGCCCAGCCATGACGCGGGAAGAAGCGATTAAGATCCTGGAAACAGCCAGGAAGATGTATCCTGGGGAATCGGTAATCAGGGACGCATTTACGCTGGCCCTCTCCGCCCTCCGCCCCGTCAGACGGGAGCAGGTGGAGCGGGTGTGGCCGGGGTGCGAAGCTTGCAAAGACGCAGGTTTAGCAATTGGAGAGGTTCAGTTTTATGGACCTTTTGAAGGGCCTATTGATGTATCTGGAAATATGCACTACTGCCCCAATTGTGGTCGCCCTATAACCCCAGTGGCGAAGGACAGACAGGGGAAGAGATTGGAGACGCTGAAAGATGAAAAGAGCGATTGACAAGCAAACGATGCTTGACCTCATCATAAAAGCCAAGCGTACAGACCCGGAAACCGGAAGTTTTGCAGAATGGCTTGCGGAGTATCTAGTGGAGCACTTGCCCACCCTCACCCCGCCGAACGAGCCGCTGACATGGAATGAGCTGGGCAATATGGTGGAAAAGCCTGTATATATCGTCGAGCTGGAAGATGGGGAAAGTTGCTGGGTGTTAGTGCATACCGTTGACGATATTAAGGCTTTGTTTGTGTCGGCGTTTGACCAGTACGATTATGGAAATAGAGAACTATACGGCCAAACATGGCTCGCCTACCGCCGCCCGCCGGAGGGAGAGGCATGAGCGGCAGTGGAAAAGGCGGGATGCAGACCGCCGGATTAAATTACAGCATATTTTGCCAAAAATGCGGCAAACCCGCAGCTCGGATAGAGCGTGGGGAACGGGAATATAAGTATCTGCATTTTACGAAAAAGGGAAGCGTGTGGCATATAGTACGCCGCCCGCCGGAGGTATCGCCATGAGACAGCAATACACCCGCGCAGAGCTGGAATCCATCACCCAGGAGACCGCAATCTACATTGAGGGAGCAGGGATAGCCCAGCTCCAATGGGGCGGCCTGGAGATTGCAGAGGGGTGCAGGGATGGATACCTCTACTGCAAGCACATCAAGCCGTTTAGCCTAGATCTGTACGGCCAATACTGGACGGCCTTTGATGGGCCGCCGGAAAGGGGAAAAAATAATGAAAATCCCAGCGGAATTTGAGGACATTTTACGGGGTGTAGAGTTGACGGAGAGAGAGAAGCGGTTCCTGCGCTGGATAACCAGCTGGGACGACCACACAATGCAGAACATGAGAACCGTGGTGGAGAAAGTACGGAGCACCCTCTCCACGCTCCAAGCCGAAAACAAGGAGCTGCGGGCCGAGCTGGAGCAGGTGAAGCGGGAAAGGGATGCAGCTATTGAATCTTGGCGTGGCTTCTGTGCGAAGTGCGCATGGAGCGGAAAGCAATATCTTTCAGATGGGAAGATGGACGATAGGTGCAAAACTTGCCGCGATAACAATAAATGTAACTGGAAATGGCGCGGCCCGGAGGAGGGGTGAGCATGGAACGGCTGACATACTTTGACGGCGGCAAGTGGCGTTTGCGTATCGGCGATACCGAGTATTCCAGAAAAGCTGTTGACCGCTTCGCCGCCTACGAGGACACTGGTCTGGAGCCGGAGGACCTAAAGCGGGCAGTTAATGAGGATGCTGTTTTAAAGCTGGCCGGACAAGCCCTTGGTATAACACCTGACCGCCTCCGCGAACTGGCCCAGGCGGACAGGGAGAAACGAATTATCGTAGTCCCAAAAGACAATAACGAACTATTCGAAAAATTGAAAGATTTATTCTTTTCGGACTGGGCCGCACTACGGAGGGAGCAGGATGGCTGATATTCTTACAATTATAGCCGCTGTGGAGTGGATAGCCTTGGGCATTCTTACCTTTTGTAAACTTAAGGGATGGGGCAAAAAAATGGATGAACTATACGAGAATATGAAGAAGTGGGCGGTGGACGAATGAAGGAGTACATCGAGAGGGCGGATGCTATCAATCTGCTATGGCTTTTCGCAGACGAATCATGTGCCTCTGTTGTTTCGGACTTTGAGGGGCTCCCCGCCGCCGACGTTGCGGAGGTGAGGCACGCTTTCTGGTCAGATTATGGTTCTGGGGTATGCTGTACAAACTGTGGGGTTTCTTTATTCCATCAAGACGAAAATAACAACTGGGGCATTGAGCCAAGTAAATTTATGTTTTGCCCTTCGTGCGGCGCTCGCATGGACGAGGAGGACGAGCATGAGGCTGATTGATAGAAGCGAACTACTCGATAAATTCAATTTGGAATGTAAAACTGCTCAAGAGCGATATATGGCATTGATAAACGCCCCTACCATCTCCGCCGTGCCTGTGGTCAGGTGCCGGGAGTGTATATATGCCACCAGACCGGGAGACAACATCGTCTACTGTGACAATTTTGAGCGTGACATGATGCCGGACGATTATTGTAGCGTTGGAGAGCGAAAGGAGGCCGACCATGAAGCTTAGGAGCAAGAAACTGTTAGATGTAGATCAAGCGAGCGCAGAGTATTGCGCCAGCAGGATGGACTGTGAGAGCTGCCCAATCGACGAAGCAATGAAGAGCGACTGCAAGATCTATGATTGCGTTAAATGGTGTGAAGACCATCCCCACGAAGTCGCCAGTCTTATGGGCTACGAGGTGGTGGAGGATGATATGCCGGAGGCGGCAAAACATAAGGAAACCAACACCATAGAAGGTATGTGCTGCGACTGTGCTCACGGCGGCCCCGGCCCCTGCTGCTCCTGGGATGAGAACGAGGGCTGCCAGTACCGGAAAGAGGACGGAAGCTGCTGGGTGCCATACACAAAGGGGGATGCCAACCTGGACGAAGCCATCGAAAAGTACCTGAAAATCAAGGAGGGGGGACAACATGGACAAGCCTAGAATTTGCGAGGTGCTGGGGGTTGAGGTTGGAGAAATTATATCGGTGAATTTTCCGGTTGGAGAGTTTGCCTTTTCTATTGGCTCTGATGGACAAGCCATTGGAGAAAACGGTCAAGAATTTGGCGCTATTTTGACAGAAGCTATCAACCACCCCGACCGCATCATCCGCAAGCCACGCTGGACGGAGCAGGAGGTGGAGAGGGCGAAGGCTATCAAAGTGCTATATCCAGTTGTTAAAACATTGGCATACGTTGATATAGTGGGACAGACATTTTACATGTATGATGACGAAGACAACTATAAGGGCAGTCTTGATAACCTTGATGAAACGTTTCCTACGCTGAGGAGCATAAGGCGGGCCACATTGGACGAGATCATCGGAGGTGCCCAATGATTTCCTTGAAATGCCCTGATTGCGGGTTCTTTTTCAGCGTAGACTTTCCTGACGATATTTCCGAAGATGAACGGGTCGAACTGTATACCTGCCCTTGCGGAGCAATGATGGAGGAAGTTCCGTTCAGTATGGATTATATACCAACAATCGGAGGTGCCAAATGACCAGAGAAATACTTTTCAAGGCCCAACGGCTGGATAACGGCGAGTGGGTGGAGGGAAACATTGTGGATGTCCCGGAAGATGCCGACTTTATGCCCGGAGCGTACATTCTACCGCGGCTGGTATCGGCCAGGGCAGACCCGCCCACAAAAGGAATCATGCTCGGCGGTTTCTTTGAGGTTGCCCCCTCCACGGTCTGCCAGTACACCAACATCGACATACGGCGAGAAGCGTGGCCGTCATCCGAAGTACACAAGATTTTTACCGGCGATATGCTGGGCGAATGGGGCGAGGACGAGGACGGAAACGAATGTGTCTGTATCCTCGGCGTTGTGACCTATTGGGAAGACGAAGGGCGCTATGTATTGGCAGACGAGAACGGGTTGTGTAACGACTGGACGCTGGAGGACAAGGCGAAGCCGGAGAATTGGCCCAATCTCATACACGGAGGCAACATCCACGACGGGGAGGGCGGACAGCATGAGGAGTGATAGCCCTTGAACGAGTTTCCGGAGAGGCTGAGGAGACTACGGGAGTCCGTGCGGCCAGTGCGGAGCATGACAGTCACATCACAATTGATGGGATTGAGCCCGGATGCTCTCAGGAAATATGAGCGCGGGGAAGTTGAACCAAAAATGACGGCGCTCAAGTTGATGGCGGCATATTATCACATCACCCTAGACGAACTGTGCAAGACGGAAGACGAGTAACCTTTTATAATCTCATAGAAAATATTGCGGATTCATAAGGTTTTATGAGCGAACAGAAATATGTATGCGAAAATGGGAGTGTGGGAGCGTGTGCCCCTGCGCTCCCATTCTCTTTCATTCCCCTTCCTCCTTCACACGGATGGGGTGGCGGCGGTGTAGCCGCTGCCCCTACTGTGTGCAATATGCCGCCGGTCGAACACCACTCCACATTTCGGGGCATGAGGGGCCGCACCCCTCTGGCGGCGAATGACGGTGGAAAGACACTATACCGGGTAGCCTAGAGCGTCTGACGGCCCCGGAGAAGGGACATGACGCCCGCCTGTCATGGAGGCGGAAGCGGTGGCGGTGCCATGACTCCCACCGAGCGCTATCCCGCTGAAAACTACCGGCATTAGTACTGGTGTGACAATCTAAGCGGGACGGCGCACATACGCCGCTCCTCGCCGCACGAGGCGGGCGGTGGCACCAAGAATTGACCGAGAGGTGGTGACATGCCGAATGAACAGAATCTTATACCGATGGATCAGCGAAGCCAGAGCGAAGCTAGAGAACTCGGGCGTGAAGGCGGTCGTGCATCCGGCGCGTCACGGCGGCGAAAGCGTAGCCTGAGAGAAGCGGCAGACCTGTACCTCTCTCTCCCGGTGGCGGACAAGCGGGCATGGAACAAGCTGGCCCGTGACGGCGTAGAACCGGAGGATGTGGATAACCAGATGGCGGTGATTGCGGGCCTGACCCTAAAGGCGGCCAAGGGCGACGCGAAGGCGGCAAAGGTGCTGTTTGACTTGTTGGGAGAGCAGGGGGCGGCGGGCGCCGGCGGTATGCAGGACATGGACGACGATCCGATCACCGCGTCGCTGAAGGAGGAGATGGGAAATGGGCTTCTCTGAAAAGCAGAGGGAGATTCTGCGTTTCCCATACCGGGACTATGATGCGCTTATCTGTGACGGCGCGGTGCGGTCGGGAAAAACCTCAGTCATGTCGTTGTCCTTCTTCCTGTGGGCAATGGGACGTTTCAACGGCTGCGCGTTTGCACTCTGTGGGAAGTCGGTAGGGGCGGTGGAGCGCAACATTGTGACGCCGCTTCTGGCGGTGCAGTATTTGCGGCAGAACTTCACCATTTCCTACAGCCGCTCCGGCCATGTAATTACGGCCCGGCGTGGGGTGCGGGAGAACCGCTTCTACCTGTTCGGCGGCAAGGACGAGAGCTCCTACACGCTGATTCAGGGTATCACCCTGGCGGGGGTTTTGCTGGACGAGGTGGCCCTGATGCCCCGCTCTTTTGTGGAACAGGCCATGGCTCGGTGCTCCGTGACAGGGGCAAAGCTATGGTTCAATTGCAACCCGGAGGGGCCGCAGCACTGGTTCCGGCAGGAGTGGATTCTAAAGGCGGAGGAGCACAAGGCCCTCCATCTGCACTTCACCATGGAGGACAACCCGGCGCTGGACGAGGCCACCCGGGCCAGATACCGGAGCATGTATGCCGGGGTGTTCTACCAGCGGTACATTCTGGGCCTGTGGGTCATGTCGGAGGGGCTTATCTACGACATGTTTGACCAGACAGAGAATGTCTACCGGACGCAGGAACGCCCGGTGGATCTGGAATGGGTTTCCCAGAGAACCGTGGCCTGTGACTACGGTACCGCCAACCCTACGGTGTTTCTGGACATCTATGACCACGATGGAGTGATCCGGGTGGACAGGGAGTACCGCTGGGACAGCCGGAAGGAGCGCCGGCAGAAGACCGACCAGGAGTATGCCGACGACCTTCTGGACTTTCTGGGCAGGGAATGGTGCGCGGTGATCGTAGATCCCTCGGCGGCCTCGTTTATCGAGGAACTGAGGCGGCGGGGGGTGTATGTCATCCCTGCGGAAAATGAGGTGCTGGACGGTATACGCAAGACCGGAAGCCTGTTTCACCGCAGAAAAATTCTGGTCAGTGAAGCCTGTGCCGGCCTGCTGGACGAACTGGGCACCTATTTGTGGGACGAGAAGGCGGGCCAGCGGGGGGATGAGAAGCCCCTGAAGGAGCGGGACCACGGGCCGGACGCCCTGCGCTATTACATCAATTCACTGCCGGACTGGAGGTTCGAGTAAGTGTCCAGACGCAATAAAAGCCGCCCCAGGGGCGCACAACCAAATACCGAGGCGGTGAGCGTACAAGACGCATTTTCCAACCCGCTGTTCCGGCTGGGCTATGGCTCCCAGTCGCCGCTGGAGGCCACAGAGTATCCGCTGACCCGGATGACGGACAACTACGCCCTGCTCAACTCTCTCTACCGGGACAACTGGGTAGTACAGAACGTGGTGGGCATCATCCCGGACGACATGACAAAGAAGTGGTTCGCTCCCGCCGGAGCGGTGGGGCCGGAGCACCTGAAGGAACTGGATCGCGTTCAGCGCGTGACGGCGCTCCGGGAGCGGGTCAACGAGGGACTGCGGTGGGGCAGGCTGTACGGAGGCGCCGCCGGACTTATCATGATCCGCGGACAGGAGGGGATGCTGGGCCAGCCACTGGAGCTGGAGAGCATTTACCCCGGTACCTTCCAAGGGCTTTACATACTCGACCGCTGGCAGGGCGTGGTACCCGGTATGGAGCTGGTATTCGAGGGCGGAGAGCCGGTGCCCGCCTATTACTCCATCACCGACGCCAGGGGGAACACGGTGGCGAAGGTGCACCACTCAAGGCTGGTGCGGTTCACCGGCCGCGACCTGCCCTTCCTGGAGCGGGTGGCGGAGCTGTACTGGGGAGAGTCCGAGGTGGAGGCCCTATACAATGATGTGGTTAAGCATGACAACGTGGCCGCCAACATGGCCGCGCTCACCTTCCGGGCCAACGTGGACACCATGGAGGTGCAGAACCTGGACCAGCTCTTTTCCGTTACGTCCGGGGAGCAGCAGAGGCGGTTCTGGAACGTGATGCAGGCCCAAAGCGTGATGAAGTCCAATTTCGGCATGCAGTTGGTCAACCGGGGCGACCAGATTAAGAATACCCAGTACACCTTCACCGGGCTCCAGGAGGTCTACGACTCCATGTGCCTCGACCTGTCCGGCGCGTCCCGGATTCCGGTGACCAAGCTGTTCGGACGCTCCCCGGCGGGGATGAACGCCACCGGGGAGAGCGACCTTCGGAACTACTATGACTACGTGGACACGCTGCGGGAGGCCAAGCTTCGGCCCATTCTGGAAAAGCTGCTGCCGGTCCTGGCCATGTCAGCCTGGGGGGCGGTACCCGACGGGCTGGACATCACTTTCCCGCCCCTGTGGACTCCCACGGCGGCCGAGGTGGCGGAGATCGCGCTGAAAAAGGCCCAGGCCATCCGGGATACCTTTCAGGCGGGCCTGTTCCGGGCGGACACGGCTCAGAGGGAGCTCAAGAAGCTGGCGGACGAGACCGGGATGTTTGACAGTATTTCCGAAGAGGAGATCGCGGCCAACACCGGGAAAACCTACCAGGATGTGACCGCCCTGCGGGATCCATTGGCAGGGCTGGGGTACGGAGGGGAGATATCCGCCCCTTTTGAGGGGGCCGCGCAGGACGCGCTGACATGGGATTATTCGCCCAGCCAGCCAAGGGATAAAAAAGGGAGATGGACAAGCGGCGGCGGAAATAGTAAAATTGGGAAAACAAAGTACGCGCCGTCAAAGAGGGCGAACAAGCGGGGGAAAACCGTCTCAGCCAAGACCTTCGGTATTCTGCGGGGTGAGTTCAATACCAAATATCCGGGAGCCAAAACGGGACAACAAGGTCAAGTCAGCTATAAGGGCAAGCGGTATTGGCTTGAGGCGGATGGTAGCGGAAGTGTGATCGTTAAAAAGTCCTGGAAGGAGTGACGCTTGTATTATGGGGGAGAATGGACATTATCAGTTAATAGCGGCCCTGCGGCCCTTTGTCCATGAAGAGGAATCAAGAATTGAATCTTTTTTGGAAGAAGATTTAGAGTGGTTTGTTGAAGCGATAGAAGCATTTGGCGTGGAAGATTTAATGATGCAATATATAAAAAGAAATCCGAATGCTACCACACAAGAGCTGTATCATTATTTTTCTGATAATACTGGCGACTGCCCGCCAGGGCAGGAAGATATTTGGGAAGACAACGAGAGGGAATAAGCATGGCGAAAGACGATTACTTTGTGTTAGTCAATAAATTCCTGCGTTATCTGTATAAATGCCTGAAACAGAATATAGCCCCTGACTGGAATCTGCTGGCCCCCAACACAAAGGACTTCCCAGTCCACGAGGAATACTTCACCTACATGCTGGCCCATCTGCTGGCAGATGGATACATCGAGGGGATTGCAGAAGTCCGGAGAATTGGGAGCCCTGTTCAGTTCAAGGAAACCAGCGGCCTAAAAATCACTCCTGCGGGCATTGAATACCTGGAAGAAAACTCCACCATGAAGCGAGTGACGGAATTTCTTGGGCCGGCTGGTGAGATTGCGGGAACAGTCCTTTCTAAGTTCTGGTGATACTCTATGCCAACGCTGAATCGGGCGCCGAATGAGAAAGAGCTGGAAACGCTCGTCTCCATCTATCTAAGAGCGGAGACCGCCATCATCAACGAGATTGGGCGGCTTCGCTCCCAGGGCCTGGTGGATTACCACGCTGTGGCCGCCCTGGAGCGGGTGCAGGCCATCCTCCGGCAGATGGAATCAGACTGCTGGGAATACGTCCCAAAGATGATTGAAAAGCAGTTCTATGTCCGGGTGCCAGAGGCCCGGAAGGCCCTGGAGGTGCCGGAGACGGCGGCCAAGCACGCCGCAGGCTACGCCAACGCGGCCGTGCTCACGGGTGAGCAGCATGCCATTGTGGACCGGCTGGCGGCAAACTTGATGGGGGAGATTACCGACGCCTCCATGACTGTGATGGCTACCCTGCAATCCGCCCTGATTGGCCGTGTGGAGCCGGATGTATACCGCCGGGTGGGGCTGGAACAGGTGGCGGCGCAACAGGCCGCAGGACGCGGCGTGAACGCCTCAGTGCCCGCCTTTGTGCAGGCGCTCCGGCGGGAGGGCGTCCGGGCCTTTACTGACAAGGCGGGCCGGGACTGGAGCCTGCATACTTACTGCACGATGGTCTCCCGCACCACCTCCCGGCAGGCGGAGGTGCTGGCGGTGCTCACCGCGGACCCGGAGCACGACCTATACATGATATCCAGCCACGGCACCACCTGTGCGCTGTGCGCGCCCTACGAGGGCCGGGTATACTCCCGTAGCGGCACAGACCCGGACTTCCCACCCCTGGCGGCGGCGTTCGGGAAGGTAGACCCGGCGGGGCCGGACACACTGGCCAACACCTGGCTCAACATCCACCCCAACTGCCTCCATGTGCTGCTGCCCTGGACGGCGGCGGGCCGGACAGATGAGGAGATCCAAAAAATAAAGGATTTCTCCAACCCCCGCAAGAACCCGTTCAGCCGAGACCCGCGGTCGGAGAGCCAGATTGCGGCTTACCGCAAAAAAGAGCGGGCCCGGGCCCAATGGCTGGCGGATTACCGCCAGTGGGAGCGCTACCGGGTGACGCTGGGGAACCGGGTGCCCGGGAGATTTGAGACCTTCCTGCATCAGAAGCGGGAGGACGGAGAGCGGTACCGTCTGTGGCGATTGGATTACCGCAGGAGGGCCGGGCTTTTGGAGCATCCAGAGCGGGCACTTCCCGGAGCAGACAAAGCCAGCGCCGCAGACGCCAAATTTACAGGGTATTTTTTTAACCCGGAAAGCAGAGACGGGTATCCAAAGGGGGATGCATTTTCGTCCCGCTTAGGCTATAATAAAGACAACTGGGAAAAGATGCGGGAAGAAATTCTGGATGCAGCAACACGGTATCCCTCTGTACTCAAACGGGAGGATGTTCATGGAAGGCGTTATGAACAGTTGGTTGTCCTGTATGGACGTAAAGGAAGCCCTGCGAATGTACTGCTTGCCTGGAATGTCAGACCGGATGGAACAACCCACTTTGTAACAGCTCATATGGAGAAGATATAAATGGCAAAATATCAGCAATATGAATCTGTTTTACTTAAGGATGGCCGGATCGCCACAATTGTGGAGGTCTATGAGCCGGGAGCCTATGATGCCGATATTGGGGATTCTCCCGAAGATTGGGCGACGGTTTATGGTATCACAGATGATGAGATTGAGCGGAAAGCGACCGAACAGGAGATGGATAGGAAGTACCGGGAATCCATGCGGCAGCTAAGGGAACAGGGAATTTTGGAGTGAAGGAAAATGACAGAGCAAGTGATACGGGCCATTGAGGCCGCGCTCAAGCGTGGACTGCGGGTGGAGCTGCTGCTGGACAAGGATGGAACCATCAAGGTACAGACGGTATCCCGCAAGAAACTGAATATTGTTCCCACGCCCTGAATGGTGGGCGGGAAGAGCTGAATGGAGCTGACAGGAGAAATCCTGCCGGCTCCTTTTTTATTTGCAAAGTGAGGTGACGGCATGACCTATCTGGAACTGCTGCAAAGGGCGCTGGCCGAGGAGATCGAGGCCACGCGGCTGTATCTGGCCTGTATGGCCCTGGCACCGCGGGAGGATCTGGGGGTGCTGCTGGAGATCAACAAGGACGAGACCGACCATGTGGCGCTGATTTCCTCCCTGATCTCCCGGCAGACCGGCCGGGACGCGGACTATGCCGCAATGGTGCCGGGGGTGGACTGATGGCGGTTGCGTACTATGGCTCCCATATCTCGGAGCACCTGGTCAAGACGCCGGAGGGATACCTGATCTGCTACGATGTGCCGATCAACCGGACCGGCACGCAGATGTATACGGCGGGAGAGCTGGGGCTGGAAGGAGAACCGGAGCGGCCAGTGACCGTCTACCGCCTGGAGGAGGACGTGTTCTCTCCGGCGGCGCTGGCCAGCCTGGAGGGAAAGGACATCACCAGGGGGCACCCGGCGGAGATGCTGGCTGCGGAGAACCAGGCTTCTTACTCCAAGGGGCACCTGGAGCATGTGCGCCGGGATGGGGACAACACCGTGGCCGACTTGATTATCAAGGACCCCGGACTGGCTTCCGACGTGGAAAGCGGCGTGCTGAGGGAGGTCTCCTGCGGCTATTATTGCAGGTTTGAACCATACCTGGACGGATACCGGCAGACAAACCTGGTGGGCAATCACGTGGCGGTTGTGCCGAGAGGCAGGGCGGGCCACAGTGTTGCAATAAAAGACCACGCCGCCGGAAAGGCGGAGAAAGGACTGAAACGAATGAAAAAAGAGACCAAAGAGGCGCTCTACCGGTTCTTCGGCCTGGCGGCAAATGACGCTGCACCGGAGGAGCTGGAGCAGTTGACCCGCGATGTGAGTACGGTCGCCACTGCGCTGGACGCCGAACCCGCCGCAAAGGCGCCGGAGGCGGAACCCGCTGGTGATGCAGCCCAGGCTTCTGACGAGATGGTGGAGCGCGCCCCCAAGGGCGACGACATCGGGAGCAAGCTGGACCGCATTCTGGAGATGCTGGAGGCGAAGGCCCGGGGAGAGCGGCCCCTCCACGATGAAGAGGACCTGGACGACCTGATTGAGAAGCTGGCCGGAGAGGAGACGGTGGCGAAGGAGAAGGCGGTCACTATCCCCGCCGAAGAAATGGCGGACCAGTTGATGGAGCCCGGTACACGGGATGCGGCTGTGGCCCTGCTCAAGAAGGTGCGCCCCGCTGTGGCGGCCATCCAGAACCGGGCCGAACGCGCCCGCGTGGTGGATGCGCTGCTCTCCACCATCCAGGGTCCCGATGTGATGAGCGGGATTGTTCAGGCCGCCCGGGACAGCGCACAGAAGGCCGCCGACACGGCCAGGCGCACCAGCTATGAGACTGCCTGCGCCGAGGCGCAGGCCGCCTATGCAGCCCGTAATCCCCACAAGGCGGGGAAGGAGGGGGAATGATGCCCCTTCGTCCTCAGACCATTGGCCGGGATATGTCCCATGGCTTTTCCGGCAGCTATGCCAGACAGCCGGATATGATCGTCACCACCGCCCCTTTGGGCGGAGCGGAGGACATACCCTTCGGGATGCCCCTGGTACGGGGGCAGAAGGGCGAGGTGATCCCCATGGGGGCTGGAAACACCGGAAACCAGTTCATCGGCGTGGCCGGCCGGGAGGTCAAGTCCGCGTCCGAGTTTTACAGCCAGAATGAGGGGCGGTACGGCCCGGGAGAACCAGTCTCCGTATTCCAGCGAGGGTGCATCAACGTAAGGTGCCGGAAGGGCGCTCCGGCGGTGGATGGAACAGTCTATGTCCGGGTAACTGCCAGCGGAGGCTATCAGCCGGGCGACTTCGAGGCGGAGGCGGACGGGGAAAACACTGTGGCGCTGGTCAACGCCCAGTGGGGCGGCCCGGCGGACGGGAATGGCGTGGCCGAGCTGCGCATTGCCTATGTGGGGCCAGTGCCCGCAGCGCAGGGCACTGCGGGGCCTCAGGGCCCCAAAGGGGACCCCGGCCCACAGGGGGAACCGGGACCGCAAGGGGAAACTGGGCCGCAGGGGCCCGCAGGACCGGAAGGCCCCAAAGGGCCAAAGGGTGACCAGGGGCCGGCCGGGCCGTCGTATACACTGCCCGCTGCCGCCGCAGCCACCCTCGGAGGCGTGAAGCAGATGGCCGCCATTGCGGACCTGAGCGCAGCCCCCACGCAGCAGGATTTCAACAACCTATTGGCCGCGCTCCGCACCGCGGGGATGCTGGCTACATCGTAAGGAGTGAATATTATGGGACTCAACCCCCAGGTGATCGGCAAGGAAATGCCCCACGGGTTTGCGGGCTGTTACGCCCGGCAGCCTGACATGATTGTAAACACGCGCCCCGCCGGAGGCGGCGCGCCCATTCCCTTCGGCACGCCCCTGAAATACGACGGAGCAGAGGTAGTCCCCATGGGAGCAGCCGCAACCGCGGCCCAGTTTGTGGGCGTGGCTGGAGCTGAGATCAAGAGCGCGCTCACCTATCTAGACCAGAGTCAGGGCCAGTATGCCCCTGGCGAGCCGGTGAGCGTCTTCCAGCGCGGGGCCATCAATGTGAAGTGCCAGCGCGGCACTCCCGCTCTGGGCGGCGCGGTCTATGTCCGCATCACCGCTAACGGCAGCTTTTCCACCGCCGCTGTGGGAGGCTTTGAGGCAGAGGACGACAGCGGCAAGGTGGTGCAGCTCACCAATTGCCAGTGGGCAGGGCCCGCCGATGCCAACGGTGTCGCGGAGCTGCGTATCCTGACCATGAACAACGCCTGATAGGAGGGACATAGAATGAGCTTTCAGAATGTAGGAACCTACAATGCGGGGGTGTTTACCCCCAAGGCGGCCGGTCCCGCCCCCGTGGGCGGCGTGCCCGTCATGGACGCCGACGGCATCGCCTCTGGGGGCGCCTTTCTAGTGAGTGAGCTGGAGAAGCGCGACCCCCTGATCCGCAAGCCACTGACCAGCTTTACCTATCCCAGGGACATCGTGATCCAGACCGGCGGCGGCTGGGTGGACTACGTGTCCGCCATGAGCGTGGCCTATGGTATCACCGGCGGCGCGGTCAACAGCCCCGTGACGGCCGGCGGCGCCAACGGCATCCCCGTGGTGCAGGCCAGTGTGGACAAGGGGGTATACAAGGCCCACGTGTTCGCCGCCGCCCTGCGGGTGATGTTCCAGGATATGCAGCGGGCCAACTACATCGGCCGCAGCCTGGACAACCTGCTCCAGGACGGCGTGAGAATGGCCTACGACAAGCACATGGACGCCAATGGTTATGTGGGTATCGGGGACTACGGGACCACCGGCCTGGTCAACAACCCAGACGCCACCGAGACCACCGCCGTCAACGGCGCAAAGGGCACCGCCACCTGGGCCACCAAGACCCCACAGGAAATCCTCAAGGACGTGAACGACGCCATTACCTCTGTGTGGGCCGCAAACGAGTACGACGAGACTGCCGTGCCCAACCACATCCTCATTCCCTATGAGCAGTACAACTACATCCTCACCACTATGGTTACCGACCTGGCCACCGAGACCATCTATGACTTCCTGCTGAAGAACAACGCGTCGGCCAAGAACGGCGGCTCCCTCTTCATCGGGGCCACCCGGTGGTGCAAGGGCGCGGGTACCGGGGACAAGGACCGGATGGTGGTCTATGTGAACCACGAGCGCTTCGTCAAGATGGACGAGCTGGTGCCCATGAGCCGCATTATGTCCGCCCCTAACGTGGCCAATGTGTGCTACGACACCGCCTACATGGCCAACCTCTCCGAGGTGCAGATCTTCTACCCCACCTCTATCCTGTACGTGGACGGCATCTGAGGAGGGCGCGTATGTTTGTACTGAGCAAACGGAACATTGTCATTCCCGCCCCGGACGGCTCTGCTGCCGTCCGGCTGCGGGCTGGCATGATGGAGACTGTGCCCGGCTGGGCGGCTGAGACGGACTATTTCCGGGCCCTTGTCAGAGATGGAAAAGTTGTGCCCTCCGGCACTTCCGACAGGGAGGGACAGAAAGCGGCGGAGAAAAAGGTAAAGACCCGACGGGGCGCGGAGACCACCGAGGAATAGGAGGCGGGAGCCATGTTCTACTGGGGCCAGCCGCAATTTTACGGTGTGCGGGCCGCGGCGGCCAATCTGGGCAACAGCGCGGGGAATTACACGGCAGAGCAATTCCAGGAGGATTTCCCGCAGTTCTTTACCGGGTTGGGGGAGAGCTTGCTGCCCAGGACCATGCTGGATGAGTTCATCCGGCAGGCCAATGCTGCCATCCAGCCGGACAAGTGGCTGGACGGATGGCGGTACGCCGCAGGGCTGTATACGGCCCACTATGCCACGCTCTACCTGAAAACCTACGCGCCCTCCAGCGAGACGCCCGGGCAGGCCGCGGCCACCGGGGCGCTGGTGGGGGTGGTGGCCTCGGCCAAGCTGGGGCAGGACAGCGTCACTTATGACACAGACGCCCTCACGAAAGCGACGGAGGACTGGGGCGACCTGAACGCCACCCAATACGGGCAGCTTCTGGCCACAAAGGCCAGGCTGGTGGGCATGGGAGGGAGTTATGTCTTATGAATTTCCGCGACTGGTACACCGATACCGTGGACATCTGGCGGGTGGTTCCGGTACAGGATGGGAGCTTGACACGCCACGAGCGGAGAGAGCTGTACCGGAATATCCCTTGCCGCCTCTATCAGGTGGAAGCGCCGGAGGTCCGCATGAGCCAGGCCGCGGCATCAGCAGACCAAAAGGACTGGCTCCAGTGTGACAACGAAGTGGACATCCAGGCCGGTGACGAGCTCATCATTCACCGGGGGGCGGTTCTCGGCAAGAGCATCCCGGACATACGCGCCTTTGCCTCCGGCCCCAACCACTTTTTTGAGCCCTTCGGGGCTATCATGCCGGGACTGGCCCACCAGGAAATCCGTCTGCTCCAGCAGGAGCGGGTGAAAGGCGGTGTGGAAGATGAACCTGGAGGAGCGCATAAGGCAGCTCAGACAGGCTAAGACGCAAATTCCGGGTATTCTGGCGCGGGCCGGAATGAATGCTGCCCTACGGGCCGTGGAAAAGGCAGTGGAGGAGACGCCGCCCACCGTCAACAGTCTGCGCGGAACCAACACCCGCACCGGAGAGATGAAGCAGCACTGGGTGACCGACAGCCGTCCCAGACCGGTACGGCAGGGGGACAGCTATGTGTCGGAGCTCAACAACGACAAGCAGTACGCCTCCTTTGTCAACGACGGGCACCGGATGGACCGCCACTTTGTGCCTGGGCTGGTCATCAATCCGGGCTCCGGGCTGCTGGAATTTAACCCAGACGGAACGGGCGGTATCGTGGTAGGTACCCGGACGGCCTATGTCCCCGGCCTGTTCATGGTAGACAAGGCGGTGGAGGAGTACCGCCGGGTACTGCGGGAGGAGCTGAAGGGATTGGAGGAGCTGATGGGATGAACCTGACTGTAACCACCATCGCCAAATCCTTGGCGGACTACCTGGCCCCCTGCTTCCCAAGTGTGGCCTTCTACGAAGACCCCAACCAGCAGGGCAGCCGTACCCCTTGCATGTTCCTCCAGACCCGCTACAACTACCTGACCCTGGAAACGGGCGGGTTCTGGCGGCGGAGGATGGGGCTTGACCTCACCTATCTGGAGGACTACAACCGCCCGGATTTGCAGCAGAGGTACCAGCGGGCAGGGGAGACCCTGGATCTGCTGATGGAGACCTTCCCCTACTCCGACGGGGAGACGGCGGGAACCGTCCTGCTGCGGGCCCATGAACGGGAATGGCGCGTAGATCTGGACGCCCTGCACTATCGCTTCGAGCTTCTGGAGCGGGTGAGCATCCCGGAGGAGTATGTCAAGATGCAGACGATGGACTACGACGAGGAGGTCAAAAATTGAGCGCCAAAAAATTCAAGCGCGAGGTTCTTTTGAGGGCCCCCCGCTTTGCCAAGTACCAGCAGGACTTCCTCGGGGCAGTCCTGTGCAAGAGTGAGTACACCATCGCCGAGGCCGAGAGGGCGGTCAAGGCATTCTTCAAAGACAAGGAGCGTGATTGACATGGCAGGAGGCACCTGGACGAACCAGAACAAGATTCGGCCCGGCGTATACATCCGGTTTACCTCGGACCGGGGGCTGGGGCTCACGGTCAGCGACCGGGGCGTGGTAGCCATCGCGGAGGCCATGAGCTGGGGCCCGGTGGAGACGGTGCAGGAGATCGAGGCCGGGGCCAATATGACCCCCTACACCGGGTATGACATCACCAATCCCAAGAACCGGTTCCTCAACGAGATCTTCAAGGGCACCAACCGGACGGCGGCCCCCAATAAGCTGCTGCTCTACCGCCTGGGGGCCACCGGGCAGAAGCAGGCAAGCGCAGAGGTTTCGCCCCTGACGGCCACCGCAAAGTATCCCGGGGTTCGGGGCAACGATATCTCCATCGTCATTACCGAGCTGACTGACCCGGAGGATGCTTTCGCCGTGTCCACGGTGGTGGGCGGGGAGATTGTGGACCAGCAGACCGCAAAGACGGTGGAGGAGCTATCCGCCAACGACTGGGTGGCCTGGAGTGGTACCGGGGCCCTGGCCGCCACGGTGGGAAAGGCGCTCTCCGGTGGCGCCGATGGTTCCCCCGCCTCCGCCGATTACACCGACTTCCTGGCAGCCATCGAACCCTACAAATTCGACGTGCTCATTTACGACGGCGCCGACACCACCGTGCAGGACGCGATGGTGGCCTTTGTGAAGCGCCTGGCGGCGGAGGAGGGGGCTTATACCCAACTGGTGGCCGCGGGGCTCACCAACCCGGACGACCGCTTTGTGGTCAACATCATGAGCGGCGTTGTGCTCAGCGACGGCACCACCCTCACCCCCCAGCAGGTGACCTGGTGGGCGGGCGGGGCCCTGGCTGGGGCCCAGTATAACGAGTCCCTGACCTACGCCGCCTATCCCAACGCGGTGGACGTGTCCCCCAAGCTGACCAACTCCGGGTACATCGACGCCCTGACTGCCGGCCAGTTCGTCCTCTTTGCCGACGACGGGGTGGTGAAGGTGGAGCAGGATATCAACTCTCTGGTGACCTATACCACCGATATCACCGAACCCTACCACAAGAACCGGGTGATCCGGCTGCTGAACACCATCGCCAACGACATCTATCAGCAGTTCTCCGATGGCTACATCGGCGTGGTCAACAACAACGAGCAGGGCCGCATGATGTTCAAGAGCGCCATCGTGGGGTATCTGCTGGACATCCAGGCCAATAACGGCATTCAGAACTTTGAGGCCGAGGACGTGACCGTAGAGCCCGGCGAGGCCATTGACGCCATCGTGGTCAACCTGGCGATCCAGCCGGTGGACAGCGTGGAGAAGATCTACGTCACCATCACCGTGAATTGAGGGAGGTGTGAATATGGCTTATCTGCTGGCAAAAGACACCGTCACCGGCGCGGAGGGCTCCGTGGTGGTTACCAAAGAGGGCCGGAACTATGTGGTGGCCGGTATGCGGAACATCACCACCAATGCGGAAATCCAGAGCAGCGATATGCGGGTCATTGGCACCCGCACCATCCAGGACAAGCCCAACGGGGCCAAGCTGACGGGTACCGGCAACATCTACTACGGCACCAACCTGTGGACGGACATGGTGCTCCAGTACATCCAGACGGGCGTTATGCCGGAGTTTGATATTCAGATTACCAACTCCGATTCCGCTTCGGCGACACTGGGCTCCCAGGTTATGGCCTATTACGGATGCCACCTGACCGGCACCGTGCCCCTCTCCGTTCTGAACAGTGAGGAAACCATGCTGAACTATGACTTCAACTTCGCCTACACCCGCGTGGCACGGCTCCAGGCGTTCAACGATCCGGCCCAACTGGGTAATTAAGGAGGAACCGATATGAGTAAGCTTTCCGCATTTCTGCATCCCGTCACTACCTCGGAGGAGAAGGAGGTTGTCATCTCCAACCGCTTTCAGGACGAAAGTGGCCAGCCCGTGCCCTTCAAGATCCGGGCGCTGACCCAGGAGGAGAACGACGCCATCACCCGGCAGGCCACCCGCCGCCGGAAGGAGGGCGGACAGACAATCGAGCAGTTGGACAGTGTGGATTTCACCCGCCGCATGGTGGTGGCCGCCACGGTGGAACCCGACTTTTCCAGCAAGGAGCTGTGCGACGGGTGCGGCGTCCTGGACCCGCTGCTGGTGCCCGGTAAATTGCTGCTGTCCGGCGAGTATGCCCGGCTGGTCAAGGAGATTACGAAGCTGTCCGGCTTTGCGGAGCAGGAGGATGAGGTAAAAAACTGATGGACGGGGCCGGCTGGGACACGGAGATGCTGGTGGCATATTACTGCTTCGTGAACCTCGGCTGGGCCCCGTCCCGGTATGACGCCCTCCCGTCCAGGGAGAAACGGCTGGTGACCGAGTTCGCCCTGAAAAGCATGAGAGACCAGAAGGAAGCCCAAGACCGGGCGAATCGGAGGTGAGAGCATGGCCGCAATTCGAGAAACCCTGATTCTGGAGGATAAATTCACGTCCACCATGACCCAGTGCTTACAGGTAGCGCAGAGGATGGCAAACATGCTGGACGATGTGCGGGCTTCCACGATGAATGTGGAAACCGCCGCTGCGGCCACAGCTGTACAGATGCAAGAACTTGCGGGGAAGATGACGCAGACCAACAGCCGGGGGACATCCCTGCTTGGTACGATCCGCAACCTCGCAGGCACCTTCTTGGGTATGCAGTCCGTCCGCTGGCTGGTAAACACCTCCGACCAGCTCACCAGCATCAACGCCCGGTTGCGGCTCATGACCGGCAGCGCCGAGGCGGCGGCCGCAGCCCAGGAGGAGATTTATCAGGCGGCCATGCGCAGCCGTGGAGCCTACGCCGATATGGCGGACTTTGTTTCCCAGCTCGGCACGGTAGCCGGGAACGCATTTACAGGAACGGACGAGCTGGTGGCTTTCGCCGAGCAGATTCAAAAGCAGATGGCGATCTCCGGGGCCTCCGGTGCGTCTGCCCAGGCCGCGCTGGTGCAGCTTACCCAGGGCCTGGCCTCCGGCACCCTGCGGGGCGAGGAGCTCAATTCGGTGCTGGAGCAGACCCCCATGATTGCCCAGACCATCGCGGAGTATATGGGCGTCACCACCGGGGAGATGCGGGAGCTGGCCAGCGAGGGAAAGGTCACTGCGGAGGTGGTCAAGAACGCTATGCTTGGGGCGGCGGAGGAGACCAACGCCCAGTTTGAGCAGATGCCCATGACCTGGGCGCAGGTGTGGACGATGTTCCAGAACGTCGCCATTCAAGCCCTTGACCCGGTGCTGGATGCAATCTCCTGGTTGGCAAACCACTTGGAAGAGCTCGCTCCGATTTTGGCCGGCCTGGCCGCCGGTGCAGTCGCCTTTGCGGCCGGTCTTGGGATTCAGGCGGCTGCCACCTGGATTGCGAATGGTGCAGCAAAGGCTTTTTTTACCACATTGCTCACCAACCCCCTTACTTACATTGTACTTATTATTGGCCTGGTAGTTGCGGCGATTTATCAATGGGTTCAGTCTATGGGAGGATTAGAGATTGCATGGCTTACTGTGGTAGATTCAGTGCTCTATGCCTGGGATACCGTAAAGGCTGGCTTTTTCACAGGCGTATACTTCGTCATGGATTTGTTTGACCAGATGGGACTCAAAATCCAGACAGTGGCCGTAAGCATTCAAAATTTTTTAGGTGACATGAAGGTGGGTGTTCTCACAGTACTTCAAGGAATGGTGAACGGAGCCATCGACATTATCAACTGGTTTATAGACAAGCTGAACCTGATTCCAGGCGTATCCATCGAGGCTATTCAAAAGACCACCTTCGCCGCTACAGCCTCTGCGGAGAATGAGGCAGCAAAGGCTAACCGCAACGCAGCTTTGGAGGAGGCCCGCCAGGAGGTGGAACAGAGAACCCAGGATAGGGCCGATAAGCTGGCCCAAATGTGGGCCGACCGCGATGCCAACCATGCCGCCAGACAGGCCGAAATTCAGGTGAAAAGAGCGGCTCAGGCTACTGGTCAGGAAAATCAGGCGCTTCCATCAAGCACGCCCTACGACGAGCTCTCCGGCCAGTTGGGTGATATCGCCGGGAGCGTAGGGAGCATCGAGAAGTCGGTCAAGATGAGCGACGAGGACATCAAATCCCTGGTGGACGTGGCGGAGCGGCGGTATGTGAACAACGTCAACCTGACGGCGCAGACTCCGGTGATCACGGTCAACGGAGCCAACACCGGGCGGACCGCCGCCGACCGCCAGAGCCTCGCCAATGCCATCCGGGACATTCTGATCGAGCAGACCGCCTCCGGCTCCACGCGCAGCACGGCGCGGCCCGCAAGCGGATAAGAAAAGAGGAGGCCGGTATGTCCGTCAATAACTTCGGATTGTTTTTCACGCGGGACGGTACGGTCATCCGCCTGCCGGTGAACCCGGAAAAGCTGCCCGTGGCCCGGGACAACGACAACAGCGAATACAACGTGCTGGGCATCGGCCCCATCATGATCCCCCGCATACCCAAGCTGCGGGAGGTAACCATTTCCTCCTTTTTCCCCGGGCGGGAGTTCTCTGGAAGCAATCAATGGGGCGCCTTCCACCCGCCTGAGTATTACATCCAGTTCTTTGAGAGCGCCATGAACGACAAGGCGCCCATCATCTACACCCCTGTGCGGTACTATGAGAACGGGGAGCCATTCATGACTGGCGACACCGGCTTTGAAGTGCTGGTCACCCAGTTCAACACCGAGGAGCGCGGAGGGGAGACCGGCGATTTTTACTACGATCTGACTCTGACCGAGTATCGGGATTATACCCCGCAGTCTCTTTCTGCACAGAGCGGCCGGCAGCCCGCGGGGATGCCGGTGGAAGTCACAGCGGAACCCTCCCGCACAATCCCGCAAGGACAGCTTTATGCCGGTGCGGCGTGCATTGCCAACGGCTCCTATTTTTATACCAGCTACGGGGATGAGCCACACGGCACGGCCTCCGGACGGAGGGTATTGGTGTCACGGATTGTAGACGCCACCCGCCCCGCCAGCGTCCACATCACAGACGAGGCCGGGAATCCCCTGGGCTGGATAGACAAAAACGCCCTCCAGGTGGTGAGCGATACGTGAAGACAGAGCTGATTATTGCCAACAAGTCCGGCGGAAAGATGTGGGAGATATCCAACTCCGTGCCGGAGGTTACCTGGAGCACGGAACGCACCGGTTCGCCGGGCACACTGAAATTCAATGTACTGAAAGCCGGGGATCTGAGCTTCGCCGAGGGCGATATCGTCCGGTTCTCGGCGGACGGCCAGCTCCAGTTCTACGGCTGGGTATTTACCAAGAGCAAGGACCGCTGGGGGGAGATTCAGGTCACATGCTACGACCGCATCCGCTATCTGAAGGCCAACGCATCCTATAACTTTGAGGCGCAGACCGCCGGGGATATGCTCCGGCAGATCGCCGCCGACCTCCAGATTGACGTGGGGCAGGTAGCGGATACGGGGTACGCTATCCCGGACTTCTATAAGGAGGACGAGAGCTGCCTGGATATCCTGGGGGAAGCCATCCAACAGACCCTGCTCAACACCGGGAACATCTATGTACTGTTCGATGATGGAAACGGACTGGCCCTCCGGCAGCCCCGGGATATGGTCTCCAACGTGGTCATCGGCGACATGTCCCTGCTGACCGACTACACCTACAAGACCGACATCGACGAGCAGACCTACAACCACGTCAAACTGGCCCGGCCCAACGAGGAGACCGGCAGGGCGGATGTGTTCGTAGCGGAGGACAGCGCCACAATTGGACAGTGGGGCATGCTCCAGCTCTACCAGACGGTGGATGGCACCATGAATGACGCGCAGATACAGGCCCAGGCCCGGGCCACCTTGTCGTGCTATAACCGCCGGATGCGGACGTTGAAGGTATCCTCCCTGGGGGTGCCCGGCCTGCGGGCGGGACAGATGGTGCTCATGAAGGTGCAGGGCCTTGGGGATATCAATCTCGACCAATACGTCCTTCTGGAGAAGGTGACCCACACCTGGGCAAATGACGACCACACAATGGAGTTTGAGACCCTGGGGCTGGAACATGTGTAAGAGGTGAGTGCGTGGATCTGAAAGATGTTCTGTACCAGATGATGCAGGAGAACACCGCCGCCGGGCAGCCAACAGACCTGCGGGTGGGCACGGTGACCAGAGAAGAACCGCTGGAGATCACCATTAACCCTGCCACATCTCCCCTGAGACGGAGGCAGCTCTGCCTCACTGAGCCGGTGATTGAGAAGAAAATCCCGGTGCTGGCCCACAGGCACCGGATTCAGACCCTCTCCCACACCCATGCCAACTCGGCGGGCACCACCACCACGGGACTGGACGGCTCCTACCTGGGGGAATACGCTCTGGTTTCTGAGGGGGCGGATGCCGCCCTACAGGGGGAGGACATCGTGTGCTGGGAGGACGGGAAGAAGCTGCCTGTCAAGGACGGTTTTATTATCCTGAACCGCAGGCTGGAGGAGGGGGACAGAGTGCTCCTGCTGCGGGTACAGCACGGGCAGAAGTTCATCGTCCTGTCCCGGATTTTTGAGGAGGAAGCCTGATGCCGACTTTGCCTACATCCGCTATCGACCTGTCCGCCGGGGTGTCCTTCGTCTCCCAGCCCTCCAGGACGTGGTATATCAACAAGGAAACCAGCCGCATCCAGGGGGATTGCGACGGCTGGCAGTCCGTCCGCCAGGCCGTGGAAGTCATTCTCAACATGGAGCGGTTCCGCTGGCAGATTTATTCCCCCTACTCCGGGATGCAGTGGGATGGGCTCATCGGGCAGGACCCGGGGTATGTGGCCTCGGAACTTCAGCGGCGTATCACCGAGGCGCTGAAAATGGACGACCGGGTGCGGGGGATCTCCGGCTTTACGTATGCCGTGGAAGGGGATATGTTGAGGGCCTCCCTCACCGTGAACACAGTATATGGAGAGATGCAGACCAGTGTGGAGGTGGATATCACTTGATTGACTTTACTCAAGAGACCTATGCCAGCCTCCGTCAGGAGATGCTGGACCGGGTGCCCGATACTTATGACAAGCGGGACACGGCCCCCATCCCCACGGCCATCTCCCCGGCGGCCTACACCCTGGCGGGGTTCTACCTCACTCTGGACCGGGTGCAGCGGGCGGCCTTCGTGCAGACGGCTGTGGGGGATTCCCTGGATATGCTGGCTGTGATTGGCGGCCTGACCCGATATCCGGCCTCCGCCGCGGTACGCCTGGGCGTGTTCAATACCTCTGTGCCCATTGGAGCCCGGTTCTCCACCATCAACGGAGCGGGCTCAATCAACTTTACCGTAACGGCGGCAACCGATACGGGGAACCAGTACCAGCTGGCCGCGGAGACCCCCGGCGCCATCGGAAACGAGTACACCGGGCCCATCCTGCCGATTACCGCCATTCCGGGGCTGACCAGTGCACAGATTACGGATATCCTGGTGCCTGGTGACGACACGGAGACCGACAGCGCATTTCGGGAACGGCTGATTGAGGCGCTCAATAACCGTCCCTTTGGCGGCAATATTGCCGACTACCGCCAGAACGTCCTCGCCATTGACGGCGTGGGCGGGGTGCAGGTATACCCCACCTGGAACGGCGGTGGCACTGTGAAGCTGTCCGTGCTGGGGGCGGATTTCCTGCCTGCCTCATCCACATTGGTGGAGAAGGTGCAGAATGCCATCGACCCGCCCCCCAACCAGGGGCTGGGGCTGGGCTTGGCCCCTATCGGGGCAAAGGTGACGGCGGTGGCCCCGACAGGGTTGGCTGTGAATGTCTCCGCCACCCTCCTGCTGGCCGCCGGACATGCCATCGGACAGGTGCAGGAACCGGTGGAGCAGGCCATTGAGACATATCTGCGCAGCGTGCGGCAGGGGTGGGACGCCAACGTGTCCTCCAACAACGTGTCCTACGCTGCCGATGTGTACGTGGCCAGGGTTACCGCCGCTATCGTAGGGGTGGCCGGCGTGGTCAACGCCACCAACGTGCAGCTCAACGGCGGTACGGCAGATCTCCTCCTGACGGAGACGGGCGAAACCCAGCAGGTGCCCGTAATAGGGACGGTGACGCTGAATGAATCCAATTGAGCTGGATACCAGCCTGCTGTCCCTGCTGCCCCCGTGGTACCGGGAGGTGCTGGACTATCAGCAGATCTGCTTGACCGAACAGCAGCAGTTTGAGGCCCTGGCGGAGGAAATCGTGGGTGTGGCTGACAATTTCTTTTTCCAGACGATGGACGAGAGGGCGGTTGGCATGTGGGAGCAGGTATTCCGAATTGTACCAAACCCACAGGTGGAAAGCCTGGCATTCCGAAGGACCCGCGTGCTCAACCGCATTTCTACCCGTCCGCCCTATAACCTGGGATTCCTCTATCAAAAGCTGGACGAGCTGATTGGGCCGGGTGAATGGAAGGTCACGGTAGACTACCCAAACTACACACTTTATATCGAAAGCGCGGCCCAAAACCAGAACTACGCCACTGAGCTGGCTTTCACCATCAACCGTATCAAACCGGCGCATATCGTGTGGGTCAACGCCCCGTTTGTGCGGACGGGGCTGCTGCTCTCCGAGACAATTTCGTCCGCGCAGAGAATTTATAACTACAAGCTGGGGGCGTGGGAGCTGGGGCGGCTGCCCTTCGCAACCGACGGCCCGGAGGGAGTGATTAAGATGCCTGAGACGCCATCCATCCAGCAGGCCCTCTTGGCAGGTGTGGCGAACTTCGTCAGCGGCGATGTGGCCTCCGCCCGGGTCAACGGAACAGTTGCGATTACCGGACTGACCAAGACCGTGGAGGGGTCGGAGCTGACCGTCACCTATACCATCATGCCGTCCCAGGCCACAGAGATCACCGCCCTGGAACTGCTGGATGCAGAGGGGAATATCCTCACGTCCTCTACCGTGTATATCCCTGTTACCACGAATGTGGTCTTGAAGCACATTATCCCTGTAGCGGAAGGAGTGGTAAGCAATGGCTGAAAATCCGATCAAAACTCCGCTTCCGGCGGACTTGCCGGAGGACTGGACCGGCGGACAGACCGTGGCCCCCACCGGGGCAGAGGTGGGCTTGAGCGAGCAGCACGGCTACAACTACCTCATGGAGCAGGTCAACGCCGCGCAGACGGCCGCTAAAGAGATCGGAGAGGCATTTTCGGGACTGGCGACGCTGGGGCCCGATGGCAAGGTGCCCGCCGGGCAGCTCCCTGACATAGGTGGATTCTATGAGGTGGAGGAGGCGGTGCCTCCGGCCTCCCGGAAGGCAAATACGCTCTATGGCCTGATTCTGGCGGATTATACGGGGACAGGAGGTGAGGGGTAAATGGCACAGACACTCGGAAATGTGGCAGTTGGGACTATTATCAAACTGAACGAAAACGGCTCTCCTGTAGAATATTTGGTTGTGAATCAGGGGCTACCGTCTATTCTTTACGATGGAAGCTGTGACGGTACATGGCTTTTACGAAAGGATATTATTGAAACACGTGTGTGGTTTTCTGACAACATCAATGAGCTGGAGGATTCTGATATTCAGAAGTGGCTCAATGATACTATGCTTAACAAATATGATGCCAACTTACGTAGTGCCATAAAGCAGGTCAAAATTCCGTACAGGTTTGACGGTGGCCTTGGAGGAACTAACTTTTATGGAGATAAAGGGTTATTATGTAAGATATTTTTGCTATCCGACGAAGAGGTCGGGTTAGATACTGCTTATAATCCTGACTTTCCGGAGAATGGTTCAAAACTAAATTACTTTGAACGTGGAACCAGTCCCTCCGCATACCAAAAACGCATCGCAAACTTAAATGGCACCCCATACGTTTGGTGGCTCCGTTCTCCGGTTACATCAGAGAAAATTGCGGTGTGGGCAATTGCAACGAGTGGTGGTTTTCAGAGGAGAGACGCTGAATTGCTTGCAGGTGTCCGTCCTGCATTAGTATTGCCAACCACGCTTTTGGTGCTGGCAGATGGGAGCATTTCAACTGCACCACCGGCACCTGCTTCTATCTCTGTGCCCGATGCAGCAATGGCTGGAAATAATATTTCTGTGGCTTGGGAAACCGTGAAGGGAGCCAATATCTACAAACTGGAGCGCAGTGTGAACCCTGACGGGTGGGTAACGGTCTATACGGGAGCGGGGCTAAAGTATATTGATAAAGCCGGAGATTGGACAAGCGTGCAATACCGGGCTTCCGCCGGAAGCACAATAGGAACTACCCAATATGGAGAACCCATAGTATCCAAGACCGTGAACATCGTCCCGTCAACTACATTAAGAATATCCATGCCGGAAGGCAATATTGGGGAAATCAAGGGGGCGATAACGTATACAGCATTGAGCGACGCTCCCCGCGACGCTATTTACATTTCGGAGGTTTTTGAGAACACCTACAGCGATTACCAGAGAGAACTGACATTAAAGCCTGGCGATAGTGTAACTATCCCGGTATCCAGGTTTCCGAGCGCGGCAGGAGGACGGTTTACTGTAAAGGCAAAGGTACAAATTAGCGATAATGCTTGGGCAAATGAAAACAGACAGTTATCCTACACCAAAACGCCTACCTCAATGCCAGACAGCCCGTACCGGGTGGAGCGGCTACAGGGCAAGGAGTGCGATGTCATGCCGCAGACACTGGCTGAGGCCGTTATGATGCCGGATGGGTCGAGTGTGGCGGACAAGCTCGGCGTAGCCCTTGAAGGCGCTGCGATCGGTACTTTTACGAGCAGCGTTACCCTGCCATTCACGCCGGATGCAGTGTGGGTGGTATGCGGATATAGTGCCACTAATGTAGCCGCAAAATCTTCTATGCTTTACCCCGATATTGACGTTTATATTCAAGTAGACTTTGGCTCATCCAATACTGATGTTATTAAGTGGGATGGCAACACCAAAATATCCGCGTCAGGTAAATATCCATATCGCTATGTTGCCCTGAAATTTGGAGGAGGTGGCTCATGACCATCATCGAAATCAACGCCCGCGAGGACGGCTCCCGCAACATCCAGTCCCGCGACGGCGCTGCCAGGGTGTGGGAAGATGGCTACATAGAGGTGCCCGTCCACCTGGAGGCCGCTGTTTGGGCGACCTGTGGCTGGTGTGACCTCCATATTGAGGAAGGCAGGCTGGTTGGTGTCACACCCACCGAGCGGCCTCCCGAGCCGGAGCCTGAACCTGAGCCGCCATCTGTAGAGGAGCGGGTGGCGGCCCTGGAGGAAGCTCTGGCGCAGACTGATGAAACCGCTATCGCGCTCTTTGAGAGCCAGGCCGAACAGGAATCTATCAACGCACAGCAGGACGATGCGTTGCTGGATATATATGAAATGCTGGGAGGTTAAAAGCAATGGCAGTAAAAGCAATCGCACACAGCTACTGGCGCAGTATCAAACGGGGGGCACGTACCTTTGAAAGCGTCCTTGACCCCGTAAAGGAGGACGTACGCACCCTGGCGCGGGCCGATGTGACCGACGGCGTCATCACCCAGGAAGAGTACCAGCAGTACATTGGCGAGAGCTACAAGCCCGCTGACGAAACCGTTTAAATCGGCCAAAGGCCGTAAAAATGAAAGGAAGTACCACAATGAAAAACATCAACTGGAACGAACTCACCCCCGCCTGCTACGCGATCGCCAACGCCAACGATGTAGATGTGGGTGTAGGCGGCAGCATGGTACATAACAACATCCGCCACGGCAGGGCGGTGGACATCGGCGCGGAAAATCTGCCCGCGGCCTTCCGGCCTGACTGGGCAGCCCTGGGCGACGGCGTAGATCTGGCCGCGGAAAACGACGAATTTAACGCCTGGATCAGAAAGCGCCAGGGTAACGTCAAGGCCCTGGCCGCCCTGTGGAATGCAAAGGACTATCAGGGCATGATTGAGCTGATGGAGAACGCCGCCGACCCCGGCCCCATCAACGGCGAGAAGCCCAGCGACCATGAGTAAGTACATAGCGGTCATCACCAGGGCGGACATCACCCGCGCCGCCCTGGTGGAGGCCGGGGGGCGGTCTATGGAGCAGGTCAAGGCCGCCTGCGGGTGCCAGTACATTCTCAATTCCTGGTTTTACGACACGATCACGGGCCGCCCGGTGGGCAATCTCAAGATCGACGGCACAGTCAAAGCGGCCGCCGGCTGGAACGGCTGGGGGCTGACCTGGGACAAGGGCGCCGACATCCGCCTGGACATCTTACCCGACAACGGCGGGGCTTCCTACCTCAGCGGCGTGGAGCTGCTGACGCCCACCAGGGGGCCGGGTAAGGCCCTCAGCTACTCCCCGGAGTACGGGGACACCCGGGGCCGCTCCGCCGTCCTGCTGGCCGGGGCACGGGTGATCCTGTACTGCTCCGGCGACGGCACCCGCGATGCCAAGACCCCCGAGGCGCTGCGGGACGAGCTGGTGAGCATCGGCTGCCGGTACGACCAGGCGGCCAACCTGCGGGCCCTGGGACTGGACGCGGGCAGCTCCTCAAACTGCGACTTTGGGGACGGCCAGCGCATCAGCAACGGCAAGCGGGTCAAGGGTTATCTGTGTATCTGGACGACGGAGGGCGGCCAGCAGCCGCCGGACAAGGAGGAGAGTATGGGCAAGTACACCGTGACGCCCTCCATCGGCGTCAACATCCGCAGCGGCCCCGGCACCAGTTACGGCAAGGCGGGGGCGTACCCCATGGGCACGGTGGTGGACGTACTGGAGGTCCGGGACGGCTGGGGCAGGACGGATAAGGGCTGGGTGTCCCTGGCCTATCTGGAGGCCGTGGAGGGCCCCCAGCGGGTCACGGACACGGGCCTCGCCATCCAGACGCACCTTATCGCCCCAGGGGCGGATAATCGGCCCGGAGGCAGCAATCCCTGCAAGTACATCACCATCCACGAGACCGGCAACGCGGCCAAGGGCGCCGACGCCGCGGCCCACGGGGCCTATCTGGACAGCGACGCCGGGGAGCGCGATATGGTGAGCTGGCACTACACCGTGGACGACCACGCCATTGTCCAGCATCTGCCCGACTACGAGACGGCCTACCATGCCGGGGACGGCAAGGCCGGGCCGGGCAACACCACCAGCATCGGCATCGAGATCTGCGTCAACGCCGGAGGGGACTTTGAGGCGGCTAAAGCCAACGCGGCTGCCCTGGTGCGCCTGCTCATGGAGGAGCACGGCATCTCCATTGACCGGGTGGTACAGCACAACCACTGGAACGGCAAGGACTGTCCCAAGACCATCCGGGCCACCGCCGGGGCCTGGGAGGCGTTCCTGGCGCTCTGCCGGGGAGAGACGGCGAATGTATCCAAGTTGGACACCGACGTGGACACGCTGGCTAATGTCGGCATTATCGACCAGCCCGACTACTGGAAAGCCGGGAACTACTCCGCCGCCAACGTCCAGGCGCTCATCGGCAAGATGGCCGACTATGTAAGGGAGGACGAGTGACATGGAGCACATCAACGGGATTAAAGGCACCATCGCGGCCGTGCTCGGCTGCCTGACCGCCCTGTGGGGCTGGTTCGGCTGGCTGGTGGTGGCCTGGGTGGTCTGTATGCTGCTGGACTACGCCACCGGCACCGCGGCCGCCCTGCGGGCGGGGGATTGGTCGTCCAAGGTGGCCAGGGACGGCCTGTGGCACAAGCTAGGGGAAGCGGTGGCCGTCCTGGTGGCCGCTATCCTGGACGGAGTGATCGGCCTCATCCTGGCCAACGTCCCCGCCCTGACGCTGCCCTTCGACTATACGGTGTTCCTCACCGTGCTGGTGCTCGTCTGGTACATCATGACCGAGCTGGGCTCCCTCGTGGAGAACGCCGGTTCCCTCGGCGCCCCCGTGCCCGCCTGGCTCCGCAAGGCCATCGCCGCGCTGGAGTCCACCGTGGACGGTGCCGGGGACAAGCTGGGCAACAAGGATGACAGCAACGGCCCCACATAAATTCCGTTTTCGTAAAATCCTCCTATTGCTCACGTATTGCTTACAAAATCACGCAATCTATTGTGCCACAATGCGTATAGTATGAATGGGGTTCAAGAGGCCGCTGGTTCGAATCCAGTCACTCGGACCAA
>OWIT01000206.1_pt1 | contig 35436 bp, 19 predicted proteins | sample 1732681 | NCBI WGS metagenome assembly OWIT01 (sample SAMN05065741, study PRJEB22554) | human gut metagenome | biome: ENVO:2100002; feature: ENVO:00000062; material: ENVO:00002003 | host: Homo sapiens | place: USA | reverse complement strand
GATGCAGCGTAGTCTCGTGGGCTCGGAGATGTGTATAAGAGACAGATGGTATATACTCTTGTATATTAAAAGTACATACTATTCTGAAATAGCAACTACATGATACAAACAAAAAGAAAATATGACAAACATAGTGTCCCCAAATGGATGTGCTGCGATGTTTTTGACAGAACGATAAAGCTGTTTTCTACCGATACGTTTTCAAAGCCGTAATTTACAATAGCTATAAAAGATGAAGTGGAGTTATTGGTTTCCACTATTGAACAAGCTTTTTGAGAATGCCTGCTGCTTACACCACAACAAATACAGATAATTAATATGGAATCAGCAACTAGCTATTCCTGCTTTCGTATTTATGAGAGTTGTTGTCTTTTAAGAATATTCAACTCGTTTCTCGGTGAGAAACGCTCCGTTGCCCGTAGAGAATCGGTGCGTTTCTCTACGACAAACGCTTCGATTCTCACCGAGAAAAAAAGGAAACATATAACTTGTTGGTATTCAACAATTTGCCCAGCAGCAAAAGAGTCATCTATTTTCAACTGTCAAATCATATCTTTATCCCCCTATTTTCTCTATAATTACATATCAGAAATCACAACATTCATTCAGGCTATTCGAATCATCTACCGGATAATTGAGAGATTTTTATAAGTTATGATAAATAAAACCACTATATTTACGATATTTATTAACCATAACTTATAAAAAATGGACTTTTTTGATCTCCTATTCGGGCCGATTGGGCCAGCACTTCAATTCATTTTCAAAATCGGATATATACCCAATGAAAATGATTTCTTGGAACTTACAGAAGACCAATATATCGCGTATGTCAAACAATGTGGCGAGACAGAAGGCAAAATTTACATGTTCTCTCCGCAAAATCCACATTTTTCCATGGACGATGACTATAATGAAATCTCATGCCTTGATGAAGAAGACTTACGAGGATTTAAAGATGCGGAACAACTCATACAACAGTATTGCGATAACTCCAAACAAATCTTCAAAACGAGCGAAGAAAAACTACAGTATATGGCTTCGGCTTTGCCAGAGGTATTTTCCAAAGATACTCCTTATGAAAAATACCATCACATGTCGATTAACAGAGTTCGCTAATCTTGACTATTCACAAAGCACTTCACACACCTTGTCCTGAAATTCTCTGGCTTTTGCGGCCGAGAGAACATTCTGATTCATGATGGCAAAAGCTATTTCATGCCCGTTGGCAGCTTTCAGATAACCGGCTAACGCATTGATAGCGGTATAGGAACCGGTTTTGGCATGGACATTCTTATACGCTTTGCTCTGCTTCATCCGGTATTTCAATGTCCCGTCTACACCGGCAACAGGAAGTGCTTTATAGAGTTTCCGGAATACTTCCGTGCGGGAATATGCGAATTTCAAGAAATCGACTAAAAGGGCAGGGGAGAGGTAGTCATAGTTGGAAAGACCGCAACCATCGGCTATTTTGTAACGGTCGGGGTTGTGTCCCAACTGTTTTATCATTCTATTTATTTCGGCAATCCCTTCTTTGGCGGACACATATCTTTTACCGGTAGCCTGTGCACCCAGACGACATAACAAAGCCTCCGCACTCAAGTTATCACTCTCCTTCATGACCTGATTCAAGACATCCTGCACCGGACGCTCCCAACGAACCATGCAAACCGACAAACTATCGGGAACAAAGACCGAAAAATCATATTCACGAGACACATCGATCCCGCGATCACGAAGCTTCTCTAAAAAAGCATGCATAAAGAAATCCTGTGAAGAAAAAACATTGATATCGACACTGCGTTTTCCTTCTACATTGCCCGTGACCGTGATGTTGTTCTTATTCTGAAGCCATCCCCGGGTCACGGCAAACTTCCCGGCAGAAGGAGTACGCGTCTGTGCAGTGTTGTGAAGAGAATAATAAGAGGATACAGGATAACAGGATACCTTTGCAGTATCACCGGGAGCAGCACCGGGAGCAACTGTAACCGTAACCATCCCTTTGTGGTACATCAAAGGAGAGAGATAAGGCTGATAAGCTTCCGGCGTATCATCCCATGCCCAGCCGGCACCCCAATAAAGAGAATCTTTCATGGAGATATCCCCGTAGATTTTACCACTAATAACGGAAAAAGGGAAAGTGATGACATTATCCACCAATGAATCCATGCTATGTTCGTCAAATTCGGGATCGAACCCTCCTATCACATATAAATCTCCGCGAAGCGTGTCATGCTCAATCGTTCCTTTATACCACACTTCAGTACGAAACGGCTCATCGGCATCGGGGCGTGAAAGAGCCGTAATGGCAGTCAGCAGCTTCATGGTCGATGCAGGCCGCGAAAGTTTCGTATCCCGATGGGTATAGAGGGATTTCTTTGCAGTAAGGTCATACACGGACAGGCCGACTTCGGAACCTTCGGGTAAAGTTCGCAATAAGGCGTTGATACGCGAAGAAAGCACCTCCTGCCCCCATAAAACGGGAAAGCAGGAGGATAGTATAAGGAATAGGAGTAATCTTTGCATAAATCTGGAATCTTGATCAAAGGGCTTCTCTGAATATTTCGGCTACCGTGGGGTGGGGGAATACGATTTTCTTCCACTCCGTAACGGTCAGTTTCATTTCTACGGCCATGCCGGCAAGGGTAATGATCTCGGAAGCCGGATTGCCAAGGACATGAGCCCCTAAGATCGTCTTATCTTCACCGATAAAGACTTTACACATACCGTTCACCCCCTCGTTCTCGGCTACGAAGCGACCGGAATAGGCCATCGGTAATTTAATGACATGAAAAGGAATTCCTTTGGCCAACAGGCTCTCTTCGGTCTGGCCTACCCCTGCAATCTCCGGATTGGTGTACACTACACCGGGGATGGCACGATAACTCATCGTATCTTCTTTATCGAGAATGGCATGTACGGCGACTTCCGCTTCGCGAACAGCCGTATGGGCCAGTAGAGAGAATCCCGTAAGATCGCCACAGACATATACTCCCGGCACGGAAGCCTGCATCTTATTATTGACAGCGACATTACCGCGTTCTGTCAGTACCAGTCCCAGATTTTCCAATCCGAAGCCTTTGGTTACAGGCCGGCGGCCGACACTCATCAGGATCTTCTCTGCAACCACGCTTCCCGTACCTTCGGCATTTTCATAAGCCACAGCCACGCCACCGTCATTCGGTGACAAAGAGGTGACTTTCGTACTAAGCAGGAATTTTACCCCCCGTTTGGCATATTCGGCACGAAGCAGGGCAGAGAGCTCTTTGTCCATTCCATTCAATATTTCGTCGAGCATCTCGACAACCGTCACCTGTACACCGAGACTACTGAAAAAAGAAGCAAATTCCATTCCGATGACACCTCCGCCCACAATGGCTAATGAAGCCGGCAACTCTTTATTGTCGAGCGCATCCCGATGTGTCCAGTAATCCACTGTATCGATGCCTGCAAACGGCGGGATAAATGTTTCCGAACCCGTACAAATAATCAGATTCTCACATTCGTAACTATCTTCACCGCAACGGACGGTATTCTTGTCGATGATATACGCTTCACCGTTCACAACCGTTACGTTGTTGGAAGCAAGCTTGCCTTTTACACCCAATACCAATTTACGTACTACCTTACTTTTACGGGCAATTATCTTTGCCAGATCGAAAGAGACTTCCGGCACATTCACCGCATATTTAGAGGCATGCCTAACTCCGTCGTACGTCTTTGCCGAATAAAGCAAAGTCTTGGTAGGGATGCATCCTTCATTCAGGCAGACTCCGCCTAAATTCTGTTTTTCGAAAAGCAAAACGCTCAGTCCGGCCTTACCGGCGGCTTCGGCAGCTGTATAGCCCGCAGGGCCGCCGCCAATGATAATTACCTGGTATTTCATATTATTCATTATTAGATTGGATTCTTCTCTTCTCCACCGACTCGATGAATTCCCGTTCTTTGACAGGCATTACCGATGCATATTTCTCTTGGCCGTACTCTATGAGCAGATACTCCGTCACTGAAAACCGGCCGAATTTCATCGAATGGTGCTTCCGTATGGAAATGATATCTTTGATGGGAATTGTTTTTTTACGTGTAAAACGTCCATAAGAAAGGATCAGTTCTCCTTCCGGCGTAACGGTATAAGTGGTGTGAATCACCTGTTCGATCACCACGATCAACAGCAACATCATAAAAACAGCAAGCAGAATATACTTGCACCAGAGAAAGCCAAACGCATTTGCTCCCAATACAATCAGCAGGAAATATTGATACCAGGCAATACGAGCATGGAAGATTCGGTTCATTTTGTCAGATTTTTGCTGCCAAGTTAGCAATTTTATGAATTAATGGCAACGAAAAGTACAATGAAAACAGTTATTTTGTAGTTTTGCGGTAATAAACATTTAGATTATGGTTAAAAAGTTCGATTTCCTCGTCATCGGTTCCGGTATTGCCGGAATGAGTTTTGCCCTAAAAGTGGCACACAAAGGAAAAGTAGCCCTTATCTGTAAAAGCGGTTTGGAAGAAGCCAACACCTATTTTGCACAAGGAGGAGTAGCCTCGGTCACCAATCTGCTGGTAGACAATTTCGATAAACACATAGAAGATACGATGATTGCCGGTGACTGGATAAGCGATCGCGCCGCCGTAGAAAAAGTCGTACGCGAAGCTCCCGCACAAATTGAAGCGCTCATCAACTGGGGAGTGGATTTTGATAAAAATGAAAAAGGCGAGTTCGACCTGCACCGCGAAGGAGGGCACTCGGAATTCCGCATTCTCCACCACAAAGACAATACCGGCGCCGAAATACAGGACAGTCTTATCAGAGCCGTACAACGGCATCCCAATATTACGGTTATCGAAAATCATTTCGCCATTGAGATACTGACACAGCACCATTTAGGGGTAACCGTTACCCGCCAGACACCGGACATCAAATGCTACGGCGCTTACATTCTCGACCCGAAAACCGGAAAGGTAGATACCTATCTGGCCAAGGTGACGCTGATGGCAACCGGCGGCGTAGGAGCCGTATACCAGACAACGACCAATCCGTTGGTAGCTACCGGAGACGGCATCGCCATGGTTTACCGTGCCAAAGGAACGGTGAAAGATATGGAATTCGTGCAGTTCCACCCGACAGCGCTCTATCATCCGGGCGACCGTCCGTCTTTCCTGATTACCGAAGCCATGCGCGGATACGGCGCCGTGCTCCGTACAATGGACGGTAAAGAGTTCATGCAAAAGTATGACCCGCGCCTTTCACTCGCACCACGGGACATCGTAGCACGTGCCATCGACAACGAAATGAAGAACCGGGGAGACGACCATGTTTACCTCGACGTGACCCATAAAGACCCGGAAGAGACCAAAAAGCATTTCCCGAACATCTACGAGAAATGTCTCAGCTTAGGCATCGACATCACAAAAGATTATATCCCGGTAGCCCCGGCAGCCCATTATCTATGCGGAGGTATCCTGGTGGACCTGAATGCACAATCATCCATCGAACGCCTCTATGCGGTAGGCGAATGTTCCTGCACCGGCTTGCACGGTGGCAACCGCTTGGCATCCAATTCACTGATCGAAGCTGTGGTCTATGCCGATGCGGCCGCCAAACACACGTTAGAGGTAATAGACCGGTATACCTACAACGAAGAAATTCCCGAATGGAACGATGAAGGTACCCGCTCACCGGAAGAGATGGTACTGATTACCCAAAGCATGAAAGAGGTAAACCAGATAATGAGTACCTACGTGGGTATCGTCCGCAGCGACCTCCGGCTCAAACGCGCATGGGATCGTCTGGACATCCTTTATGAAGAGACGGAAAGCCTGTTCAAGCGTAGCGTAGCCTCCAAAGAGATCTGCGAATTGCGCAACATGATCAATGTGGGTTATCTCATCATGCGTCAGGCTATGGAACGCAAGGAAAGCCGTGGATTACATTACACGATCGATTATCCGCACGCCAAGCAATAAGGCCATTACAGATACACTTATTTCGCAGATTACACGGATTCTTATCACACCATCTGTGTAATCTGCGTTTAAAAAGAGCATATCACTCTTTTTACATACCCTCACAACACCGAATAATCACCTCTAAAACTACCCGATCATGAAGATGAAAAACATATATCCTCTGCTGGCAATCCTATTACTGCCCCTGTCACACGCAACGGCAACAGAACACGAAACCACCAAGGACGGTGTCATCATCCGGCTCAAACAGAAAAGACCGGAAGATGTACAATCCATCCGGCTGCAAGTTATCAACGAGAAGATTATCCATGTATCGGCTACTCCCGAACGAACCTTTTCGATGAAACCCAGTCTCATTTCCGTGTTCGATACCGGAAAACATCATCCCGACTTTACCGTCAAAGAAGAAAAAGAGTCAATCATTCTGTCTACCAGATCCTTGCATGCGCGGGTAAGCCTTAACACCGGGGAAATCGGCTTCACTGACCCGGCAGGAAACCCTATCCTGAACGAAAACAAGGGGGGAGGAAAAACATTCCGCGCCATCGAGGTGGAAAACACCAAAGGATACGAACTCCGACAGGTATTCGAGAGCTCCGACGATGAAGCATTCTACGGATTAGGACAGCATCAGGCCGATGAATTCAACTACAAGGGAAAAAACGAGGAGCTGTTCCAATACAATACCAAAGTAGCCGTACCTTTCGTCCTTTCCAATAAGAACTACGGGATCTTATGGGACAATTATTCATTGAGCCGTTTTGGCGATCCACGGGACTATGCGCAACTAAACGAAGCATTCCGGCTGTACGATAAAGAAGGCCGGGAAGGAGGACTGACAGGAACCTATATTCCCCATCCGCAAAGAGGGAAAGATACACTGGTGCGTACGGAGCCTTTTCTCTATTTCGAAAACTTGAAAGCCAACCGTGAATACCTCCCCGAAGGCTTTCCGCTGATGGGGGCCAACGTTACCTTTGAAGGCGAACTGGAAGCCTCAGAGAGCGGTTTACATCGCTTTCTGCTCTATTATGCCGGATATGTAAAAGTATACCTCGATGACGAATTGCTGGTACCCGAACGCTGGCGCACGGCATGGAACCCCAACAGCTATAAGTTCACTGCCAACCTGCCAACCGGAAAACGAATCCCCCTGCGCATCGAATGGAAGCCCGACGGCGGTGAATCGTATTGCGGCCTGCGGGTGCTTACTCCCGTAACGGACAAGGAACAGAACAAGCTGTCGCTATTCAGCGAAATGGGTAATGAAATCGACTATTACTTTATCTACGGCAATTCCATGGATGAAGTGATCAGTGGATACCGTACACTGACAGGCAAAGCGCAGATCATGCCCAAATGGGCGATGGGATTCTGGCAGAGCCGCGAAAAATACAATACCCGCCGCGAATTGCTGGATGTACTCTGCGAGTTCCGCCGTCGACGAATTCCTCTCGACAACATCGTCATCGACTGGAACCACTGGCCGGAAAATGCCTGGGGAAGCCACGAATTCGATTTGAAGCGTTTCCCCGACCCGAAAGGAATGGTAGACTCCATACATGCCCTGAACGCCAGAATCATGATCAGCGTATGGCCCAAGTTCTACACAAATACCGGACATTTCAAGGAATTCGAAGAAAAAGGATGGATGTATATGCAATCAGTGCGCGACAGCCTGCGCGACTGGGTAGGACCAGGATACAGATACGGCTTCTACGATGCCTACGACCCGGAAGCCCGGAAGCTATTCTGGAAACAGATGCAGGACCATTACTGTCCGTTGGGCATCGATGCCTGGTGGATGGATGCCTCGGAACCCAACGTACGCGATTGTACGGACATGCAATACCGTAAGGCGCTTTGCGGGCCGACCGCCCTGGGGCCGTCGACCCAGTACTTCAACGCCTATGCCTTGATGAACGCCGAAGCCATCTACGACGGGCAACGCAAGATGGATCCCGATCGCCGGGTTTTCCTACTCACACGCTCTGGATTTGCCGGACTGCAACGTTACAGCACAGCCACTTGGAGCGGAGACATCGCCACCCGGTGGGAAGATATGAAAGCACAGATCTCCGCCGGACTGAACTTTGCCATGAGCGGCATCCCCTACTGGACGATGGACATAGGAGGATTCTGCGTAGAACGCCGCTACGAAAAGGCACAGCGCGAATGGAACCGGACGAAAAAAGAGAATGCGGATTACAAAGAGTGGCGCGAACTAAACGCGCGCTGGTATCAATTCGGTGCTTTCTGTCCGCTTTACCGCTCGCACGGACAGTTTCCTTACCGCGAGATATGGAACATCGCCCCGGAAGGGCATCCTGCTTATCAATCAATGGTTTACTACACCCGGCTGCGATACCGGATGATGCCTTACATATATTCATTAGCAGGCATGACACATTTCAATGATTATACGATCATGCGCGCGCTGGTCATGGACTTCGGCAAGGACAAGAACGTACTGGACATCAGCGACCAGTTCATGTTCGGCCCTGCATTGATGGCCTGCCCGGTATATACCTATAAAGCCCGCCAGCGCGAAGTCTATTTCCCGGATGGCAACGGATGGTATGACTTCTACACCGGAAAGCACATTACAGGCGGACAAACACTTACCGTAGATGCCCCCTATGAACAGATTCCGCTCTATGTCCGTTCGGGCGCCATCCTCCCTTACGGTCCGGACCTGCAATACACGGATGAGAAAACGGCTTCCGAAATCATTTTATACGTTTACACCGGACAGGATGGGGCATTTACTCTCTACGAAGACGAAAATGAAAACTACAACTATGAAAAAGGCCAATATTCCATGATACCTTTCAAGTATGACGAAGCAACCCGTTCGCTGACCGTCGGCAAGCGTCAGGGAGAATTTTCCGGGATGCTAAAAGAGAGGACTTTCCGTATTGTTACGGTAAGTCCTACCCAAATGCAGGCTTTCGACCCGGATGCATCCGGTAAAACCATCACTTACAACGGAAGCAAACAGACCATCCGACTATGACCTTACAAATCTTCACCCAGATTCTCGTAAGTGCGTTCATCCCGTGACGGTTTGATGAGTTTTATACTGTCAGTATAATACTCCTGAGAAAGCTTAAAATACTTTTTAAACAGACGTTTGACTATATCGATCTCATCCCCTTCAGTCGCGGGGATACGCGCTTTCCCATAGGTATCTATATAAGATAGTTCCCACTCTGCCAGTGCATGATAAAAATCATTGGCACGGAAAGCCTCTCTGCCGTAAATCTGTGGCAGGCCGACCTCTTCATAAGAAGTCCCTTCGTCCAGATGTTGCTGCAACATGGTATAGAACTTCTGCCATCGCGGAAGATAATAACCATTTATCAATCCGGCCCATTCCCGCCATGAATAATCAAAGATATGTGGGTCCCCATCAGCTCCCCAGATAGTGACCAGAGAAGTAGCATCGCGCTCCATCTGATTCTTTTCCTCTTCCGTCTCTCCCCAGCTACGGGCCTCAGTCAGCCATCGGTCGAAACTATATTCACTTCGTGTACGTAACAAGGTATCCATATCGGCAAGCATTCCGAGAAAACGTCCCGAATGAAGTGTAAAAGCCTCCCGGTCTTTACTCCGGAATGCCTCGGCAGCCTTACGATGAATAAGTTGTCCCAAATTAGTCATCATCTGCCGTTGTACATCCACAAGATCGAAACGATAGGGGCGGGAAGCCGATAACTTGTCGGCATCTTCCAGCAACAGGCTTTGGGCACGAATAATCAAAGCCGGATCATAAGGAATCTCAAGACCGGCATTCGGACCGGACTTTTTCACATCCAATGCAGGGCGTGCGGCAACAATAGAACTTTTCTCCGTCCCATTCGTTCCCTGACGGTACGGCCCCTCGAGCAACAACATCCACGCTTTCTGCGTGGCCGGTGAAAAAGCACCGTAACGGCGGGTAGCATACTGCTTCAACCAAGCGCGCAGATCAATACTGTCCGGATGGCAAGGCATTTCAAAAGCCAATTCATAATATACCGGATTCTGCTCGATAGCTTCCATAAACAGCCCCGAACCACAGACAGCAGGATTCAAACGTTTTGCTTTACTGTATTGATTGGAAGCAAGAAGTGCCAGATCACCATGCATATTGATACGTCCGCCGAAATTATGCAGATTCCCCACCACAGTAGGATATCCCCAGAATTCCGCTTTCGAAGTACTGCTGCCACGTAAATCGAGAATCAGCAAAGCCTCTTTGGGGACGGCTTTTACAATAGCTTCGCGCAAGCTCCACGACTGCATTACCCAAGTGCTTTGAGGATCGAACTCCCGGAAAAGACGATGGATGGTTTCCCCCACAGCTTTCAGGTATTCGGGCGTATCTACCGGAGGCGCACTTTCATGAAAAGGATCGGCGGCATAAACTCCGTGAGCGCCAAACAAACGGGCCTGCTCCTCAAGAAAAACCCGCCCCATACGGGTAAACAACGAATCGGTAGGATCCAACTGAGCCGCACCTTTGAAACCGCACCAGGAACGTTGTTGATTGATATTTGCCGTGGGGTATTTATCTTTTAACTCACGGGGAACGTAACCGGAAAATCCTTGCTGGATAGGCTGCATACCCAATTCCAATTGCCGTGCTATGATTTTCTTCCCTAAAGCGGCATGCCTGTCAATTACGGATTTCGGAAGAGGACCGCCATAACTTTGCAGGTTCTGCATCCATTGCCAGGCAGCATGTCCGGGCCCGGCAAGAAAGGCACGTGCTTCTCGGTCACTGAAATTGAAATGCAACAATGTATTGTACCATACCGCATCCAAACCGATGGTGAAAAGCGGCATATTAACGGAATTCATAGCCATGAAATCCAGTTCTTTTTGCCAGCGTTCCCAATCCCACCAGGCAGCAGTGTAGCTGACAGTACAATAATTCATGTATACGCGATAACGCCCGTTGATAACACGGCGTTCCCTTTCGCGAGGCTGAGGCAGTTTCTCCGGAAGGTTCAACTGATTGCCAAACCAGGAAACATGTGCCTGACAGGTATACTTCAAATACCAATTGAAAGCAGTGGCCAAAGCAACAGGAGTATTACCACGCAAAATGATTTCTTTACCGTTTCCGTCTACTTCATAAACATCGACGCCATTATCCGGTGCAATGATCTCCAACCGGTATTGGGAAGAATAGCCGGGAGTAACCCGTTCGATAAGCTCATAGATTGCTTTCGTATCTTTATTTGCACTATAAGCCGGTAACAAAAAGATACTAAACAAGAAGATGAAAGTGATTTTGTTTTTACTGATTAAATTCATGGTGTCCAAATATTAAAATTGCGCATCTTTATCCTACATTATATACATTGCTGCATATCAACGGACAAAGATGCGCATTCTTTTTTAATTATCCCAATTATATCCTAATACCTTATTATACAAACCGTCTCCGGCATTTCAAAATAAAGATACTTATTTATTTAACTATTACCTTACGGACTGTTTCTCCATCTGCTGTTTGCAGCCTCACAATATAAAGCCCGCCATCAGTAAGACTGATAGTATCGGCTCCTCCATCAGTAGTTTTCTGAGCAACCATCGAACCCAATGTATTAAATACGGTTACCATACCGGCTGCACCTTCAAAAGAGATGCCGTTGTCGATAGAACGGACTTTGAAGTCATCTTTCTCAGAAGATACATTGATGATACTTACACCTTCGGGAATTTCACCATAGCCTACTTCCAAATCGTCGATATAGCGAACTCCATTGCTTCTGAGCTGAATATCGAATGAAGTAAGATCGAGTTTGGCAAGCTCTACATAAATACCATATTGTTTCCATTCGGTAGTAAGCTCTACATAAGGTACGTCGGCCCAATCTCCTCCATTCGACGGATTATATAACTGCCCGGTACCAATATGCATTTTTGTCCCATCTACATCGCTTTTTGCCCAAAATGTATAATAGAAATCATCTCCTCTGTCTATAAAAAACGGATCGGCAATGTAATCCTCTGCATAAACACTTGTTACCTGAGACACACCTACATGCCAACTAAACCAAGTAGATGCAATACCGGTAGCGATAATCTTACAAGCCTTATCAGCTTCCCCGTCACGGTTCTCTACCTTTTCAAAAGTCACTTCTACCTTATTGCTACCCGAAGTCCAGTTATTGTTTGAAGGAGATACCCAACCGGCCGGTCTCACACCTATTACATTTTCATCCGCATCTTTGATGTCTACCCAACTATCAAAACTGGTATTATAACCATCTACAAAATAAGATTGTGCATTCATGTTTGCACTTACCAATAACAATGCTACTGCGTAAAATAATTTTCTCATACGAATTGATTTAAAAAGTTAATAATTATGTTATTGAAATTCATTTCTTCGAATTGTAATGCTCATACCGGTTCAAAGCTTCCAGAAAATAATAATCGGCATAAACCAAAGGAACATCGATCTCCTGACCATGAGGTATACTACCGACGCTATGCATCAGAATAAAGTTATTGTTAGTGCCCGGTACCGCCCGGTAAGCCGGAGAAGAGAGCGACTTAAGTATCTTTACAGCCGCATCGTAGTACGTCTTTTCATTCGGTACGTACGTAGCCAATTCCAGAAAGGCAGAAGCAGCAATAGCCGCCGCCGATGCATCACGGGGAACTACTTTGAAACGGTCGGGATCATATTTCCAATCGGGAACATAGCCTTCCTGCCCGGCATTAAAGTCCCAATACGGCACCCCGTCTTCCGGAAGATTCGGATGGTTGAGCCAATAATCCGCCGTATGTACGGCTATTTCCAAAAAATTAGGATTCTTCGTTTCACGATAAGCCATTGTATAGCCATAAATAGCCCATGCCTGTCCGCGTGCCCATGCCGAATTATCAGAAAATCCCTGACAGGTAGCCTGATGAAGCACTTTTCCCGTCAATGTATCATAATCTACCACATGATAATTGCTATAATCTTCACGCAACTGATTCTTTGCAGTCGTCTCCGCATGAGTGGTCGCTATCTTGGCATATCTCGTGTCACCTGTTACTTTAGAAGCAAAATAGAGCAGCTCCAAGTTCATCATATTATCAATAATCACCGGATAAAACCATTCATCCTTTCCATTCCATGCCTTACGGTAGTTCCATGATTTGATACATCCAGTCACTTCACTGAAACGGGTAGTTAAGGAATTGGCAGCTTCAATAATTACATCCTTATATTCTTCTTTACCTGTAAGCCTATATCCGTTACCAAAACTGCAATAGATAAGGAAACCGATATCGTGATGGCTTGTCAGCTTTTTCATCGGTTCCAAAGCTTCCGTCCATTTGACGGCACTCTGTTTCCAACTCTCTTCACGGTTATGTTCATAGATATACCATAGACATCCCGGATAGAATCCTTCCGTCCAGTCATTCTTCGGAGTGGCAATCAACTGTCCGTCCTTGCCCGTAGTACGTGGGTACACAGTAGGTTCGGGAACCGCTTTCAGTTGATTACTCAAATGCTGTTCGGCAACTAAAAAATCATCTTCAATGAGTGCTTTCTTCTTATCCGCTTGCATGCAAGACATGCAAAGAGAGCAACTCAACAATAATAGTCCAATAATTCGCATATAGGTTGACATTTTCATTATATATTCTTTCTCAGTAGCTGTTTAGTAGTAGTCAAGTAGTTAAGTAGTTATCACTTCGTTAGTAGTAAGTAGCAGATAGTATATAGCTTAACAATCAGTAGTATCCTATTTGACTACTTTAACTACTTAACTACTTGACTACTAATCGGCTAATTGACTACTAAAATCACTCTTCTTCACCGTAATACCAGCGCAGATTGCTAAGGGTGAGCCGCCAGGTATAAAATGGGTTACCGCCCCGATACTTATCAACAGCACGTAGAAGGTCTTGATCCATTTCGAGAAGTTCATCGGCAACATACATTGTTCCGGCAGGGCTATAAGGTTTATTATAATCACTACGTTTTTTATCGGGTGCCCATTCCGTTTCTACAAATTCCGTATGCGGATTCTTCACCGGGTCCAATAAATAAGGTTTCCAGAAATCGACACTTTTCTTAATAGAAGCCCCCCAGTTCACGTCTTGTGCATAAAATTCATCAGCTACCTTATATCCTTCATAACAAGCCATTCCATGACAGATTTCGGCAAAGAACAGTAAATCATAAGAATGGTAAGCAAAAGCATCACGACCCATCAAATCAGTAGTAGTACCATTGGCGTATAGATTATTTTTCACCCAACCGGAATACCTGTTTCTGAAATAAGTATTCACTACATTTTTATCATTCAATGCCGAACCGTAATAATAAAATTGCTGCATAAGACAAGTTCCCCAGTTATTATCGCGTAAATCATTATCCTTAATGAATACATTGATACGCTTTCTGAACCATCCGTCTATCTCGTCTCTATCTGCCTGCGAAATCACATTGCGAATAATGCTATATCCCTCTACAGCCGGTGTATATACACTTTCGTGAATATTTGATTTGGATACGGCCACATTCACCTTTCCCCACGCCTTCAGATATTCAACAGCTTTATTCAGAAATTTATCGTCTTGCGAGAATGCATAAACCACGCAAAGCTGGTAGATAGCGTTCATTTCACCACTTATATCCACATTATTAGGATTGTTGGAGGTTGAAACGGCAGGAGTGGTTTTCCGGTCATTGTTCACAATTGTTTCCGCCGGATTTCTCATCTGTTTGATGTAGGCGCTCTTAGGAGGATTATTGCCTTTCTTCTCAATATCTTCTTTCATCTTATCATAATGATAACGAGTCATCATCAGATTGGGAAACATTAAATCTACATTGTCCGTAGATTGAGCTTTTCCGGTAAGCGAAGTGCCTACCAACAGGAACAGGAGTAAAATGTGCTTTTTCATCGTCTATTATATTAATGTAACCAATACGGAAACAGTTGTCGCCAACTGATCACAGAGGCAAATGTAGAGAAGATGCAGCAGACTGAGGTTGATGTATTGTATCGGCAGTAGTATCGAATTATCTTTCGGACAATATAATCCCATAATACGGATAAAAACACCCATAGGGCGCTAAAAATGCGGAAAACAGAGAAGAACTTTCTTCAAGACAAGAACAAAGGGACACCCGAGGGAATATAATCCCCATTTCGTCCAACGGACAATAAAATCATCTATTTCGGACAATAGGCAACATCCCATTTTCACAACATCCTCTACTTTTGTAAGTAGTAAAACAAAATCAGCCTCACAAATTGATTGAATTATGAAAAACAAGATCATTACTTCCGCGCTGTTAGCAGCATTTATCTCTTTTTCCGGAAATATGTTCGCACAAGAACTTTTCCGGGCAGACTTTGAAACTTATGAAACAACTCCTTATTTCTTCCGCTTCGGCAACACAGGAAAACGGGGAGACTATAAACCCAAATCACGTTGGATGTATTCACACGAAGTGATAGACAATCCGGTATCCGCCGAAGGCAACCATTCGGGAAAAGTACTGAAATATGCCTCTATGGAAGCACGCAACTACGGATTGAAATTTCTCTTTGACACGCCTATCTCCATCGACGACCTGAAAGTAGTAGAGTTTATGATCTATCAACCGCTCAATGTGATCGGTAAAGAAACAGACGATTGGGAAGACCCGGCAGAGAAACAAGACATCTGCATCAAACTGCTTTCGAAATTCAATACAACGAATGATCTTATACAGGACGAGGGCATACTTCTCAATAAATCGGTTTATGACTTTACCACGGAAGGAAAATGGATTACCTACACATTCACATTCAACAAAGCCGCCTATTCCAGCCAGATAAGCAAATTCACCAATGGAGTATTGGGAATAGCCATACTGCCGACCTACAACTCGAATGTCGTGCTGTATGAAGACCAACAGCACGTCTGCTATATCGATAATATCGTAGTAAACCCTTCACCGACAGGTATCTCCGGCCCGAATACCGAAAAGACGGCAATCGAGTACAATAACGGACAACTCATCCTTTGCGGTGCAGAAAACGGCCCTGCCAATATCACCGTCTATGACACGAACGGATGTGCAGTGACAGCAGCAGAGATTACCGTAGAAAACGGAAAAGCTTCATTGGCTTTACCACTTGATAATAATAAGGTATATCTGGTAAACGTAGTAACACAAAATCAATGTTATCGTCAAAAGATCAGTAAACTATGAGACAGATATTAACCTGTTTGATACTAATCGGCCTCTTGTGTACCGGTGATCTATATGCAACAGACAACGGAAAGAAAGAAACCATCCGCCGGTTGCGACAAGAGTTTGCCAAACACATCAGCGGAACTCCTGTTACCAACTATACGTTAGCGGAATCCCTGTCCTTGATCGATGCAGACGGACGTTTTACCGATAAGCGCCCGGAAGAGGAGATCATTATCCGCAACAACTATGCCGCCGGAACCAACATGGCGCACTGTATCCAAATCAACAACCTGACCCGGGACTGTTTTGAACGGTTGCAGGTTATAGCCGATTCATACCGTGGAGTAAAAGGACTCGACCCGTCGGACAAGGGAGTACAAACCTTATTACGCGGCATTGCCTTCTACGGTAAGATGGAAAACGAGCGTAACAACGATGCCCCCGGACGCTTCCATGCCTCCTGCTTCGCCACCCCGCGTGCCGCAGTCAAAACATACTTTGCCTTGCTCGATCTGATGGACCGTATCGAGGCAGGAGAAGTGAAAGATTCGATTGCCCTTGCAGCGCATCAGAAACTGTTCGATGTAGGTTTCCAGTCATGGACACAACCTTACAGACACGATGAAACGGATAAGAATGTAGTAAGCGTGGAACGATTCCGCAAGCACGTCTGGTGGGTAGGAGGCAATGCACTCGACTATCGCCCGGTACTGGAAGCAGCCGTGATGATGAGTTCCATCCCGATGATAGATGTATTGTCCGAAGTAGCGATCGGTTCGTTATCCGTAGTTTCGCAAACCACTTACGACGACGCTTTCTGGACAGAAGGAACTACCGCCGACGGTGCCGGATGGGGACATGGAATGCAATGCCTTGTATGGGGATATCCCATCGACGGGCTAAAAGGAACTTTCCGCATATTGAAACACCTGCAAGGCTCACCGTGGGCCAAACAACTTTCGCGGGAAAATGTAGAGGTGGTGCTTCACTATATCCGTTGTTCCGCTTTCTATCACCACAAAGGCATCATCCCACCGTTGGTAGACAGAGGAAACATGACGCGGAAAAACAACCGCCGTGGCAATGTGCCTTCACACATCCTTGCCAAGACATTATTGGCAGACTGGCGTACATCACTCACTTCCGAAGAAATACAGGAATTGGAACAGTTCACCGAAGAGTCTTCCCGCTTGGATGTGCAAATGACATCCGCTCCCGATGGATATTATCACGGAACCCGCTATTTTTATAACAACGACGACCTGATAAAGAAAACGAACGATTATTACCTCTTCATCAATATGGGCTCCATCCGGGTGGATGGTTTGGAAAGTGCTTATCCCGGTGCTGCCGGTTATAATTTCTACAGTGCCGACGGAGTAACCCTGTTTCAGCGGGATGGCAGTGAATACCGCCATATTATCGGCGCCATGAATCTCACTGCATGGCCGGGAGTCACTACCCGCCAGACTCCCACCGCATTGAAACCAATCGAGAATTGGAGCGGTTATACCAGTTCTTACAATTTTGCCGCCGGCGCCACCGATGGAAAAGGAGACTTCGCTACCGGATTTATCTATCAGAAGATAAACGCCAAGATGAAAGAAAATCCCGGCAACTCCGAGGCCAAAGATGTCAATAAGGACATATATGGCGTACGTGCATACAAAAGCTATTTCATGTTCGACGACTTATTCCTTGCATTAGGAGCAGGGATTACGAATCTCTCACCGGAAAAGGAGGGGGATATCACAACTACCATCGAACAGACTTACAGCCCGACCGCACCGGAAACAGTAAAAAAAGGAAAAATCGACTGGATATGCCATGAAGGTTTTGCTTACGGAATAATCCCGAAAGAGACATCCGGCGAAATGAAATGGCGTCGTGAAGAACGTACTACCGACTGGAAACGGCTTTGCAAAGCCAATACCGAACCGGAAACGACTGTTCCCGTATTCCAGATGGAAATTGTACACGGGCGGGAGATAAAAGACGCTACTTATGCCTACATGGTGAACTGTAAAGGCGAACTTCCCAAAGCAATACCGAACGTACTTGCCAACACCACACAGCTACAAGCAGCAGAAAATCCGGAAAAGACCAAATTGGGTGCCGTCTATTTCGATGCTTCCGCTACAGCCAAAGGAAAGTTGGGAACATTCAGAGTATCGTCACCGGCAGCCCTGTTTGCAGAAAAGAAAGACGGCAAACTGATACTGACCGTTACAGATGCTTTCATGAAGAAAGACTTGAACAACCTGACTGTATATACTTCCGTACCCGTGGCAGGCGAGGAGGTCACCAAACAGAAAAAAGGAGTCTATGAAATCAAAGTGCCCCTCCCGACAGGAGCACAATGCGGACAACCCGCCACCATCACCCTAAAACTCCTCTAACACTCTATAAATCGACCTGTATGGAAAAAACGCACTTTTAAGTGTAATTAATTTCCGCCTTCTATCCTCCGGCTTACGTATCATCCACATGTATCAAGGACAGAAGTGCGGAAATTAATGTACATGAAATCTAATTACCACTAAATAACTATCATTTTATGAAAAAAAAACTTTTCACTTTTCTTATGACACTGATTCTGCTGACAGGCAGCGGTACATGGGCTCAGGCACAGACAAAAGGCACACACACTTTCCGTCTGGGCGACAACCAGTTCTGGCTGGATGACAAACCTTTCCAAATCATCTCCGGCGAGATTCACCCGTCACGTATCCCGGCAGAATACTGGAAACAACGGATACAAATGATCAAAGCGATGGGTTGCAATACCGTAGCCTGCTATATTATGTGGAACTATCACGAAAGCGAACCGGGAGTGTTCGATTTTCAGACAGGCAATAAGAATCTGGAAAAATTCATCCAAACCGTACAGGATGAAGGCATGTTCCTGTTATTCCGTCCGGGACCTTACGTCTGCGGCGAATGGGACTTTGGCGGACTTCCTCCTTATCTGCTCTCCATACCGGATATAAAAATCCGTTGTATGGACACCCGGTATACAGCGGCAGTAGAACGTTATGTAGACAAGATCGCCCCCATCATAAAGAAATACGAGATCACCAACGGCGGTCCTATCATCATGGTGCAGGTAGAAAACGAATACGGAAGCTATGGCAACGACCGTATTTACATGAAATGGATGCACGACCTTTGGCGTAACAAAGGCATCGAAGTACCTTTCTATACGGCAGACGGAGCCACTCCTTATATGCTCGAAGCAGGAACACTGCCGGGAGTAGCCATCGGACTGGACCCGGCCGCCTCAAAAGCAGAATTCGACGAAGCCCTGAAGGTACATCCCGATGCCAGTGTTTTCTGTTCCGAACTTTATCCGGGATGGCTTACCCACTGGCGTGAAGAGTGGCAACATCCGTCCATCGAGAAAATTACCACAGACGTAAAGTGGCTGCTCGATAACGGCAAGTCATTCAACTATTACGTTATCCATGGCGGAACCAACTTCGGTTTCTGGGCCGGAGCCAACTCTCCGCAACCCGGAACATACCAACCGGACGTAACGAGCTACGACTATGATGCGCCTATCAATGAGATGGGCCAGGCTACTCCCAAATACATGGCTTTGCGTGAACTGACCCAGAAATACAGCAAAAAGAAACTGGCACCGATCCCCGACCCTATACCTACCATCACATTCCCGGCCACGGAAACGAAAAGATATACAAGCATCTGGGACAACCTGCCTGCCGCCAAACAAATCGTACAGCCGGTTCCGATGGAAATGATGAAACAATACGAAGGAATGATCTTGTATCGCACCAAACTGATCGGTCATAAAAGCGGTAAGCTCCGTGTAGACGAGGTGCACGACTACGCAACCGTCTTTTTGAACGGACGTTATATCGGAAGCATCGACCGTACCCTGGGCCAGCATACCATCGACCTCCCGGTATCCAATGTAGAAAATCCGGTTCTGGACATTCTGGTAGAAAGCATGGGACGCATCAACTTTGCCGCACAGATGATCGACCGCAAAGGTATTACCGACCGGGTTACCCTGAACGGCATGACACTGATGAACTGGGAGGCATTCAATATACCGATGTCATCGGAATATGTATCCAATCTGAAAGAAAGCGATACGGTTCGTCCGGGCATGTTCTTCAAAACCACTCTGCAACTCGATAAAGCCGGAGATTGCTATATCGACCTGAAAGACTTCACAAAAGGACTGGTTTACGTCAACGGACACAACCTCGGCCGCTTCTGGAATGTCGGTCCGCAGTACCGTCTGTATTGTCCGAGAGTATGGTTGAAAGAGGGTACCAACGAAATTATCATCTTTGATATACACCAGACAGAACCGGGAGTAATTCAAGGAGTGGAAACATTGGAATAAAATAGTAATAATTGGTTGTACTCTGTTGAAAACCGGTATATATTGTCTTTATTAGGGGGCATTTTTGTCCGAATACACTATTATACCATTTTACCGGTACACAGAGTACAACCCATTGCAAACAAAATGCATTTCATTTGCACAACCGTTCGGAAGAGAGTATGATCCGCCCTTCCCGCATAACGGCAAAATTATCGAGTCATTAATTTTTTAATCTTAAAAAGACTATGAACACAGAAACGTTACATTTTAAATTTCTAAAAGTGTTTTGCTGTGTATTGCTGCTGCAACTTGGCTGGAGCCACGCGCTCGGAGCTGTGACAGAAGCAAATCAGACCCGCCAGATACAGGGTGTGATCACTGATAGCCAGGGAGAAACCTTACCCGGCGTAAACGTAATCGTAAAAGGGACATCTATCGGAGCAATCTCCGATCTGGATGGAAAGTTTACATTACAAGTACCTTCGCCCAAATCCGTATTAGTAATTTCTTACGTAGGATACGAGACATACGAAGTAATCGTGGGCAACAAGACCTCGTTCAACATTGTACTGGAAGATCAGATGAATGCACTGGACGAAGTTGTGGTAGTGGCCTATGGGTCACAAAAGAAACAAACGGTAACCGGCGCCGTCAGTATGATGAAGAGCAGCGAGCTGGTTGCCGCACCGGTAGCGAACGTAACCAATGCATTGGTTGGTAAACTTCCGGGTGTAATCACCCAACAACCGGGCGGACGTCCGGGTGAAGACGCTGCTACGATTCTGATTCGTGGTAAGTCCACGTTCAACGATGCTTCTCCCCTTATCATTATCGACGGTGTGGAACAAGAATCATTCTCCCAACTCGATGCCAACGAAATCGAAAGCCTTTCCGTATTGAAAGATGCCTCTTCCACTGCCGTATATGGTATTCGAGGTGCGAACGGTGTTATCCTGATCACGACCAAAAGAGGGAAGGAAGGAAAGCCTAAAATTTCGGTTACCGCCAACTGGGGATTACAACGGCCTACGCAGATTCCGGAATTCTTAGGTTCATACGAACATTTGCTGCTCCGCAAAAAAGCATGGGAAAACGACGGTAAAGATCCGCTGCAACAAGACAACGGATTGCTGACAGACGAATCATTGGAAGGTTTCCGCCTCGGACAAGACCCTTACCGGTATCCGGATGTAAACTGGTATGACGAAATGGTCAACAAGAGCGGTTCTCTCCAGCAACAATACAATATTAATATTTCCGGTGGTACCAAAGTAGTAAGATATTTCATTTCATTGGGATACCTGAACCAGGGGGGTATGTTTAAATATGGCGACTTACAGAAAGATTATAATCCGGAGGTATACTACCGCCGCTTCAATTTCCGGTCGAACATCGACTTGAACATCAACAAATACCAGACCGTATCTGCCAATATCTCCGGCCGTTCCGGTGAGATGAACGGATTCTCGGGTGCATCGGGCAGCTTCTTCCAAGGACTGATTGCCAAAGAACCCTGGAGACATCCGATCTATAATCCGGATGGCACGATTGCCGGTGTGGAAGGTTCGGGCAATCCGCTCTCTACCATTGCATATAGCGGATACGAAAACTCGAAGACCAACTATTATGATCTGGTAGGTACCCTGCACAACGACTTGAGTTTCATCACCGAAGGCTTGTCATTCGATATGAGCATCTCGTTCAACAACAATTTCGGTTCGACCAAAGTCTATACGGACGGTATCGATACTTATTATTACGAACCGAATTCCGGACGTTACGACCAGTTGGGAGAGGATTCTCCGTTCCGGTTCAAAGAAGATAAGAAAACCAACCCGATGAGACGTACGAACCTACAATTAAAGGTAGGGTATGCCCGTCGTTTCGGCAAGCATAACATCAACTCCATATTGGTTTATAACCAGCAGAAAACAACCAGTGGAAACAGTATACCAAGCGCATTGATGGGATATGCCGCCCGCGTAGAATATGGATTTGCAGAAAAATACCTGGGTGAAGTCAGCTTAGGATACAACGGCTCGGAGAACTTTGCCAAAGGACACCGTTTCGGATTCTTCCCTTCGGGTTCATTGGGATACGTCATCTCTGAAGAACCGTTCATGGCAAAAGTGAAAAACGTGATTCCTTTCTTGAAAGTAAGAGGTTCAATCGGTCTGGTAGGTAATGACAAATCCAAAGACCGCTTCCTGTACATGGGTGAATATGCTGCCCAAGGCATATATGCCGGTGGCGGAACCCCGAGTTTCGGATTCGGAACCACCAACCCTTCTACCAATGGCGGTATCTATGAAAAGAGAAACGAAAACAAGCTGCTTACATGGGAAACAGCCCTAAAAGGCAATATCGGTCTGGAAGCCCGCCTGTTTTCAAACGATCTGTTGACTTTCACCGCAGACTTCTTTAAAGAACATCGTAAAGATATCCTTCTTCAAGGACGTTCCACTCCACAAATCATCGGTTTGTCGAGCCCTTACCTGAATGTGGGTGAAGTAAAGAACTGGGGATATGAGTTCGAACTATCACATCGCCACCACATCGGAAAAGTAGATTATTACATCCGTGCCAATTACAGTTTTGCACGAAATGAAGTTATAAACTATGATGACCCCGCAGGAACTCCCGATTATCAGAAAATTGCCGGATTCAGAATCGACCAGTTCAAAGGTTACCAAGTTCTCGGATTCTTCCAGAACGAAGAGGAAATCAAGCATTCTCCCGACCAGACAACTTTAGGAGGCCCTATCATTCCGGGCGACTTGAAATACTGGGACCGCAATGGAGACGGCACACTGACAGAAGCGGACAAAGTGGCCATCGGCTATTCCCGCATTCCCGAAATCATGTATTCGGTCACTCCCGGTATCATCTGGAAAGGCCTGGAAATATCGGCACAATTCCAGGGAGCGGCTCATGCCTCTGTACTGTTTGCCGGAAATGCCGGTTATGAATTCGGTGGCGGTGCAGGCGGTGGCCAAGTTTCCAAAATACATCAAGACTATTGGACACCGGAGAACCCGAACGCATCCTATCCGTCACTACACATGGCAACTAAACACAGCAACAAAAACATCAACTCATTGCATCTGAAATCAGCCGCCTACCTGCGTCTGAAGAATGTACAGATTACTTATTCATTCCCTGCTTCCATCTATCGCAAATTGGGAATGACCGGACTGAAAGTTTACTTGAATGGAACGAACCTCTACACATGGTCTAAGATCGATAACTTCGACCCGGAAACCGTAAATGCCAGTGGAGAAGTTTATCCGCAACAAAGTGTCTATAATCTTGGTGTAAACATTAACTTTTAATCGAATATGAAAAAATTATTTATCATATATGTAATAGCGGCATCCATAGGTTTCTCCTCCTGTACAGGTTTGTTCGGAGAAGGACAGTTGGATATGGCTCCGGTAGAAGATATCAACGAAGACAAGATATTTTCGGACTATGCAATGTTCCGTCAGTATGCAGACCAGGCTTATTCTTACATGCCCGGTCATTTGGGACGCCTCTGGAACTCTTTGGTTTCGTCGATGGGTGACGAATCACGCAACAAGGGTGGTTGTACCGCTATCTTCAATAACGGAGCATGGGACGGTACACGAATGGATACCAGTAATAAAATGGTTGATGCCAACAACGAAATTTCGGACATGTGGCAGAATATGTACATCGGTATCCGCAAGGCCAATAAGATCATCGAAAACATAGACCGCATTCCCAACTTCCCGTCCGATGAAATCAAAGACCGTTGTTTGGGAGAGGCTTACTTCCTGCGTGCTTTCTTTTACTTCGAACTGATCAAACGTTGGGGCGGTGTACCTATCATCGACCATACACTGGTATTAAATCAGGATAATCTGGATTTACCCCGCGACACATACGAGAAATGCGTCGAGTTTATCGAAAATGATTGTAAAACTGCTGCCGGCCTGCTGCCCCTGAAGTATGCCGATGCTGACAACGGCCGTGCCTCGAAAGGAGCCGCACTGGCACTGAGATCCAGAACTCTGCTATATGCCGCCCGTCAATTGCACAACCCTACCAATGACATTGCCAAATGGGAAAAAGCAGCCAAAGCAGCCAAAGATGTAATCGACCTGAAACTCTATACGCTCTATCCAGATTATGTAAACATGTTCTTCCAGCCGGTTTGCAGTGAAATCATTATGAACCGTCCGCGCATCAAAATGAATTTTGAACAGGGACATACCAACGGAAGCACTTTCTGGACACGTTTTATTGCCACTCAAGGATACAATGGCTGGGCAGGAGAATGGGTTACTCAGAATCTGGTGGATATGTTTGAAGATTCTAAAGGTTATCCCATCACCAATTCGCAAATTTATAATGACGAAGATCCGTATGCCAACAGAGACCCGCGTCTGGACATGTGTATCTTACGCAACGACCGTTTCTGGTACGACCGTAAACTGGAATTTTGGGTAACAGCCGATGGAAAAGAATCGGGACGCGACAAGGGAACTACCCATATCAATGTTTTGGGATATGCCATCGCCAAATTCTGGCCGGAAACTCACCAGCGATATAAAGGAACTTCCACTTATATGAATTATATTTTCTTCCGTTATGCAGAAATACTGTTGAACTTTGCCGAAGCGCAAAATGAAGTAGGCGGTCCGGAGAGCTCATTGGAAGGACTCTCGGTTAGAGAAGTTCTGACAGAACTCAGGGCACGTGTCGGTCAGGTGCCGATTCCGGAAGACATTTCGGACAGTAGAGAAAGCATGCGCGAACGTATTTATAATGAACGTGCAGTAGAGCTCTGCTTTGAAGAACACCGTTGGTACGATGTACTCTCCTGGCACAAAGGAGTAGAATATTTCAATAAGGATATTTATGGTATCCGTGCCGTGAAAAATGCGGATGGCTCGTTCACTTATTCCCGCGAGAAGTATGAAAGTGCGACATTCAAAGAACACATGCATCTTTATCCGATACCGAATAACGAAGTGTACAAGAGCGCCGTATTGGAACAGAACCCGGGATGGAAATGATGGTATAAACCCTAAAATATGATTCAAATGAAGAGATTTATATATTTGTGCACCGTTCTGTGTACGCTGCTTTTATCGGTAACGCCGGTAAAAGCTCAAAAGACCCAAAAGAACTCGACAGTAACTGTTGAAGGTATTGTGGTCGATGAAAACAATGTCCCCATGCCCGGTATCACCGTAAATGTGCAAGAGAAACAGACAGATGCCGTAACGGATGAGGATGGTAAATTCTATATGTTGCTCGATCCGTCGGATGTATTGGTGGTCAACCTGAAAGGCTACCGTCCGGTAATCAAACGTCTCGACAATCAACCGGTCTATACGCTGAAAATGGTAAAATACCTGACGTATGAAGACGAAATGATCGGTGTGTCTTATGGAGAACAATCCAAAAGAAGCATGACTTCTGCCGTATCGAGCATCGGTACCGATGTAATTGAAAAGAACACGGTGAGCAGTATCGAACAGGCCATGAACGGAACGCTTTCCGGACTCTATTCAATTAAAAACGGAGGAGAAAAATTAGGTAAAAGCAACTATACCTTTTATGTACGGGGTATGGCTACCAATGCCAATGCCAAACCTCTGATCTTAGTGGACGATATAGAAGCCAACATCGACCTGATGGACTTTAATGAAGTGGAAAGCATCTCGGTACTGAAAGACGCATCGGCCCTGGCCATGTACGGCATGCGCGGAGCCAACGGTGTTATTCTGATCAAAACCAAACATGGTAGTGAAGTAAAACACTCGATCAACGTGGATATCCGTGCCGGATTCCAAACCCCCGAATACATGTCCGACCGCTTAAACGCTTACCAATATTCAACACTCTACAATGAGGCTTTGAAGAATGACGGTTCGTCTCCCATGTATAATCCCGATATGTATCTTCGCTCGGACAGAGACCCGTATCTCTATCCGGATGAAAACTACAAGGATCGTTTCATCGGCAACAGTTCTCCTTTCCAGCACTATAATTTCTCTGCTTCGGGAGGCAACGGCCTGGCACGCTACTTCGTGACTGCCGGCTATATGAAACAAGAGGGAATTTTCAAGGATGCAAGTGCCAACAACATTTACGAACGTTTCAATTTCCGTTCCAATCTGGATATCAATCCTATCAAAGGAATGCTGTTCAATATTTTAGTTTCTGCCGCCATCGATAAAAACAAGGCTGCCAACACCGGTTCGGAAGTAGCGGCGGCTACCAACTCTGTGTTTAATACACTGATGACCCTGCCTGCCAATGCTTTCCCGATGTTCAATAAAGATGGCTCGCTCGGCGGTACTTCCGAATATCAGACCAACCCTTACGGACTGTTGAACCGTCACGGCTACCGGAAAGACGAATCCCGCCTGCTCAATGTACAGGTAAAAGGAAAATATGATTTGGATATGCTGTTGCCGGGATTGTCGGTCGATGCTTATTACGGTTTCGAAAACTTCAATATGCAATACTTGAGCATCAACAATACTTATGCCGTATTCCAGGAGAATACAGACGGTACGTATACGCAATTCGGTAAAGACGAGTATAAAAACAGCCGTAGTTCGGCCATGATGGACGGATTCTACCGCTATAACACATTGGGCGCAGGCCTTAACTACAACCACACCTTCGGAAGTGTACACGACCTGGCTGTCCGGCTGTTCTACAATCATTCCAGCGAAACGGTTCCGGGCGATAATCCGGATTATAAATATCAGGGACTGGCCATGCGCGCACAATATGGCTTCAACAAACGCTACTACGCAGAAGTAACAGCTTCTTATCAGGGTTCCAGCAATTACAGAAGCGGAAAACGTACCGGATTCTTCCCGGCCGTCGGATTGGCATGGGTTGCTTCGGACGAGAAATGGCTGCAATCGGCAGAAGCGATCGACTTCCTGAAATTCAGGGTCTCTTATGGTGTGAACGGTAACGACCAGACCGGCGGCCGCCGTTTCCCTTATCGTCAGGAATTCACTTCATCGGGCGGATATGCTTTCGGTAACCCGAACGGAAGCACCGACGGTTCACAGGAAGGAGTATTGGCCAATCCGGACGAAACATGGGAGAAATCATACAAGTTTAACGTAGGATTCGACTTGGAACTATGGAGAGGACTTTCATTTACCATGAACTATTTCAATGAAAAACGCCGGGATGTACTGGTAGATTATTCCAATATCGTTCCTTCATTAATCGGTATCGGCCTTTCCAAATACAACGGCGGATCGATCGATAACCAGGGTATCGACTTCAATGTGCTTTATAACAAGCAATACAAAAACGGCGGATTCTTTGTCGGAGGAAACATGTTGTGGGCAAAAAACAAGATTATCGACCTGAAAGAGATAGCTTACAAATATGCTCATCAATACCGCAAAGGACACTCCATCGGCACACGCTTCGGTTTCGAAACCAATGGCCTGTATACTCATCCCGACCAACTGGTAAATGCCCCTACAGGTTCTTTCGGAAGTCCTGTCTTAGGTGACATCGTTTATAAAAACCAGAATCCGGAAGATGACAATGTGATCGACGAATCGGATATGGTAGCTTTGGGAAATTCATTGCCGGAAATCATATTCGGTGCTACATTGGGAGGTAATTACAAAGGATTCGACATTCAGTGCAATCTGGAAGGATCTTCTTTGTTCTCTACGCATTATATTCCGAACAAGTTTACTCCTTATGCCTATGAGAACCGTTGGAATCCGAATGATCCGGCTGTACAGACAGCCTATCCGGGACTGAGCATCTCCCGTGAATATAACACGCAGACATCGGATTTCTGGCAGAAGAAAACCTCTCTGCTCCGCATTTCATCCGCAGAAGTAGGCTATACATTCCCCAAACAACTGATGAAAAAGATCTTCCTTTCTTCATTGCGTGTTTATGTAAATGCCAATAATCTGTTCACTTTCTCAAATGCAATAGATGGCCGTAACCCGGAAGCGATGAATGCCGGATATTCTGAATATCCTTTATTGAGAACATTCTCTTTCGGTATATCTATCAAACTTTAAAAACACTACGATTATGAAAATCAATAAATATATTATAGGTTTAGGCTTGACTTTCTCTTTCCTTTTTGCCGGTTGCGATTCTTTTCTGGATCCGGCAAAAGACGGTAAATTAGGAGAAGAAGATATATGGAATGAAACCCGGCGTGCTTTCGGGTTCTTGAACGATGCATACAACAAGCTGCCAAGCGGATACAATTATATCGACAATGCGATGCTGGCAGCCGGATGCGACGAAGCGGTACACTCGGATGTGACAAGTGACATCAAAGGTTTTAATAACGGTACATGGGATTCTTACTTTCTGGTAGAAAACGTATGGAGCAAAAACTATGAGGGAATCCGCATCGTAAACCGCTTCCTTGAAAGAATCGACGATCTTAAAATGCCGGTTAAACCGACTGTTTCCGGAACGGACGAACAGTTGATCCGTACCCGTGAGCGTATGAAAGGAGAAGCATTTTTCCTGCGTGCCTATTTCTATTTCGAACTGATCAAACGTTACGGCGGTGTACCTTTGTTTACAAAATCATTGACGGTTGAGGAAGCTCAGCAAGCCACCCGCGCTTCGTATGACGATTGCATGAAACAAATTATTGCCGACTGCGACTCGGCCGCCAACCGTCTGCCGGAACAATACAAAGGAAGTTCCGAAAGTGTGGGATTCGACGACAAGAAAGAATTGGGACGCCCTACTACCGGAGCCGCTTACGGACTGAAATCACGCGCATTGCTCTACTGGGCAAGCCCGTTGAACAATCCCGGCAATGACAAAGAACGCTACAAACGCTCGGCCGATGCTGCCCAATTGGTTGTAAAATCGGCCTTCAGATACAAGCTGATGAACTTTACAGACGACAGCGAGTCATTTACCGATTTATATGCCGTCAGCGAAAACTTCCTGCAATATCATCGCGAAATCGTGTTCTCTACCAAGTATAACAATACGGTGTCGGTTGAGCAACAGAACTCCCCGTTGACTATGGGAGGAAAAGGCTTGACCAACCCGACACAAAACTTGGCAGACGCTTTCGGTATGGCAAATGGCAAAGGGATCAATGAACCGGGATCGGGATACGATGAAGATCATCCTTACGTAGGCCGCGACCCACGTTTCTACATGACTTTCGCATATGACGGATCTGAATTCACCGTGAATGATAAAACCCAGACCATTGAAACATTCGAAGGCGGAAAAGATGCCACCGCCACCAATAAGACAGCAACCAAAACGGGATATTACCTGAAAAAACTCCTGTCACCGCAAGCCGTATGGGACGGAAGAACCAATAACATCACCCGCACCTGGATATTGATGCGTTATGCCGAAGTGCTGCTGAATTATGCCGAAGCCATGAACGAATATTGCGAATCGCCGAGTCAGGCACCGAACGACTCAATCTATAAAGTAGTGGAACTGATACGCAAACGTGCAGAATTGAGCCCGTACAAATTGCCTGCCGGACTGACAAAAGAGGAGATGCGCGAAGTAATCCGCAACGAACGCCGCGTGGAACTGGCATTTGAAGAACACCGCTTCTTCGATATCCGCCGTTGGCGCCTGTTAGACGATCCGCAGGAGAAAGCCGACTATCTGAAAATAGAAGGTATGCAAATTGTAAAAGATGATAATGACGAACCTCATTACAGTAAATATACCGTAGAAAACCGGGTATTTGACGAACGGATGTATCTCTATCCGATCCCGAAATCCGAAATATTGAAAGCACCGGGAATTACTCAGAACCCGGGATGGTAGTCAACTAAAGGGAGAAGGAAGAATGGAGAGGGGAGAAGTACTATGCAGGGTGATAAGGCTGCGTAGTATTTCTCCCCTCTCTTTTTTATACTATTTCTTTCTCTCTTTTTACATTTAAAGAAATAACAGGTTCCAAATAGCAATATATCACCTTGATTTTGCCCCCCTTCATCGCCTTCACCTTTTTCCTGTATGGCCGATAAATAAGGGGATAGAGGGTGAAGCCTGCTCTTTTTCTGACCACCGTGCAAAGTGAGCCTGAGCACGGTGGCCAAGGAGGATAAGGTCCGTGCTTATACTTCGTAAGCATGCTCCTTATGCTCCGTAAACACACTCCTTATGCTCCGTAAGCATATTCCATAGTACGTGCCTTCACCCTGTATATCCGATGAATAAGTCGATTGAGAAAAAAGATGAAGATGGTGAAGGAGGTAAAAACATATTGAATACAGGTTATTTTAAAGAATAACCCTGCTTATGAAAAGAGACAGCATTCTTCCGGAAAAAGATGTCACGTCTTTTTTTGAAAGATGCTTGTCTCTCCAAAAAAGATGCTACGTCTTTTTAAGCTCCCCACTCAGCTCAATATAAAAATCACGCTGCATGGCACTTCTCCCCTCTCCCTTCTCCCTTTAATTAACTCCCCTTAATTAACTCCCTTTCTACAATTCTGGGGTGATACTCCATAGAACGATTTAAAACACTTACTGAAATAGCGGGGCGATGAAAATCCGAGTTGATAGGATATTTCTGAGATATTCAAATTCGGCTGATTATTAAGTAAGTACATAGCCTCCTCGAGTTTTATTTTCAGAGTCAGTTCGTTAGGGGTAAGGCCGGTAATCTCCTTTATCCTTAGATACAGCTTACTGCGGCCGATACCCAGTTCGGAAGCCAATACGTTCATATCAAAGTCTATATCATCAAAATACTTTCTGATGATCGCCGTAGCACGATCTATCAATTCCTGATCCTGCTCATTGACGGCATTAGAAACAAGTAGTGTTTGAGACATATGGTTAAACCTTTCGTAAAGCATCCGACGCGTTCTCACCAAATTATTACAACGCGATATAAGTACTTTGATATTAAACGGTTTAGTTACATAGTCATCCGCACCGAACATATATCCTTCGACGGTATATTCTACAGAAGTCTGTGCCGTAAGCAGAACCACAGGAATATGTGATACTTCCAGGCTGTTTTTAATCTTATGACACATCTCCTTACCGGACATTTCCGGCATCATCACATCACTTAACACGATATCAGGGTGCAACTGACGGGTGGCTTCAAATCCTTCTTTCCCATTAGTAGCTTTATAAACACGATAGATGGGAGAGAAAATATCCTCCAGCATATCCAATATCTCCAGATTATCCTCTACGATAAGGATAGCCGGCTTATTGGCAGAATCTTTCAGTTCATTATCCGTATCTTCCGCCTTTTCCTTATCACCGGTTTCCGGTTCCTTTTCCGATTCTTCGGATATCAGTTCTTCCAAACTCAGTCCTTCTGAAATCTCATCCTTGATCAAATGAAAATTAGATTCATTATCACTCAGCATATCTTTCGGAAAATGCTCATTACCCATCAGCAAAGTAACAATGAAAGCACTGCCTTTTCCTACCTCACTCTCTACACGGATACTGCCCTTATGCAACTCCACAATCCCTTTGGATACTGCCAGACCGATACCGGTACCCAACGTAAACTCCGAACTTTGCCCGTCGACCTGATAGAAACGGTCGAATATCTTATGAATAGACTCCTCCGATATACCTACTCCATCATCTTCCACCCTTATTTCTACCTCATTCTTCACCTTACGGATAGAAACCGTGATATTGCCTTTTACCTTTGTATACTTAAAAGCATTGGATAACAAATTGAATATTACTTTCTGCAATTGAACCGGATCGAACCATAAGTTCAATTTCTCTTCCATATGTTCGAACTTATAATTTACAGAATGCTTTAAGGCATATTCGTAGAAAGACATGTAGATCTCTTTAGTGAAAGCTACGATATCCATGTATTCCACTCTCAGTTTCAGGAATCCCTGCTCCTGTTTACGGAAGTCGAGCAATTCCGATACCAGATCGCGCATGTGCCGGGCATTCTTATAAATCTTCAATACACGGTTATACACAGACGGATTCAGTTTGTTGAGTTGCAATAACAGCTCCACCTGCACGATAATAAGGGTCAGCAACGTGCGGAACTCATGCGAAATATTGGTAAAGAAACGTAGTTTCGTCTGATTCAACTCTTCAATATATCCTTTTTCTTTCCTTTCGTATTCCAACGAAGCTTTCAGTTTGGCCTGCCGTACGTTAAAACGGAATATGGCATATAAAATACCAACCACAATCAAAGCATAAAGCAGATAAGCCCAGACCGTAGCATAAAATGGCGGATTGATCTTGATATCAAGTTCTATCTGCTTGGTTTCGGCTTTGGAATCTTCCCAGACCTCCCGGACAATCAACCGGTATTTGCCGGGACTCAAATTATTATAACTGATAACATTGGAATGTGCCGGAAACCAAGTATCGTCAAGTCCTACCAGCTTATATTCATACTGGAAATCATTGTTGGAAACATAATTCGAAGTAGCAAATTCCACAAACAGATTGTTCATATTATAATCTAACTCTATCTCCTTACAATAAGAGAGGGCGGTAGGCAAAATTCCGGATTCATCTCCCGGTTTGACTTCTTTATTATACATCCAGAGTTTGTCAAAATAGAGCTGGTATTCCTTTTTAGTGGTATAGAGCAACTGTTCGTAAAGGGATGTCAACCCATCAATTCCACCAAAGAATACTTCACCGTCTTTTGTGGAATAGACACTCGATCCCTGACTGAAACTCATTTGCGGAATTCCACAAACATGCTTCAGAAGCCTATTCTGCGGATCGAAAAAAGATACGCCTTTATTATGCAATATCATCAGGTAATTATAAGGCGATTCGGTGATGTAATAACAATAATTACTCTGTAAATCCCCCTTCTCCGCCGTAAAATTCCGGAATGTATCCGTATCGGGAAGATAAAGAAACAAACCGGAACCAAGCGTACCGAAAAAAAGATTTCCCTTACTATCCTCCAGAATATGGGTAATCCGGAATTTACCTATCGACGTGGTATCTTCCAATACCGGATTATATTCCTTTATCTTATTATCAGTCAGATTGATACGCACAACACCACCATCCGATTTGGCAATCCACATCCTGTCTTTGCTATCAATCAGAAAAGTTTCATAATAGAATTTACGTTCTACCGCCTGATTTACCTGTTCGTCGGTAGACAGCGAAGAAAATGTTTCGTTTTTCAAATCCATTCCATACACTCCTGCCTGCGTCAACACGATAAGCCGGTCTTTATAAAACTGCATGTCATTCACAATATCATTGGGCAGTGACAGAGGATCTCCCGGATTATTTTTCAAAACTCTTATCCTTTGCGACTTTATATCAAAAACATTCAGTCCTCCGGTATGAGTTCCGATATATAGCAGATCCCTGTCTTTCAAGTATCTGATACATTTCAAATTATTATGGCTTATACTTCCGGGAGTACTCCCTTGCATGAAACTTTTAAATTGCTTGGTCTCACGATTGAAGAAATTCAACCCGCCGCCTTCGGTACAAATCCAGAGATTACCATTTTTATCTTCCACCATCTTGCCTACAAACGGAAAACTGAGATAGTTTGGATTGTTTCCTCCCAATGCGCCATAAAAGTGATAGATATCGGCCCTCGGATTAAAACGGTTGATACCCCCGAAATAAGTTCCTACCCAAATGTTACCTTGCATATCTTTATACAGGCTGAATACCGAAGAATGGCTCAAACTATAAGGTACATTGTCTATCTGAGTATAGCATTTCCACTTATTGGTAATAGGGTCATATTTGTTTAACCCATAAAAAGTACCGATCCATATATTTCCGAACTCATCCTCTACAACGCTTCTCACATGATCGTCCGAAAGGCTTTCCTTATCGGGCGAATTACGGAAATTGGTCACTTGATTCTGAGAAGATATTCTATAAACTCCGCTCATATCCGTACTTACCCACAAATCATTTCTCTTACTCTTATAAAGATGCTTTACAAAAATATCCGATAATACCAGATGGGGGGCGAAAGGATTATTTACAGAAACCGAAAACAAATTGTTTTCCGTTCCGATCCACAGATATTCTCCATCCGAAAAAATACAATTTCCATTTCCGAATTTCGGATCGAAATCACAAAATTTATGCAATCCTTCTTTTCCTTCCAGATAATAAAAAACGGTATGATCCGAAAGTACCCAAAGAGTATCATTCGCATAGTAAATGCCATTGATTTCCTTTTGTGCCAAACAAATGAACTCCTGTGTCAAAACATCATATTTCACTAAATCGTGTCCGGCGCGCAGATAAATGGCTCCTTTCCGATTGCCATAAATGGAGTAAATTTCATTCTGAGTCAATCCTTTATTATTCTGAGACGGACGAAAGGTAGTAATTTCCCGTCCGTTATACCTGTTCAATCCTTCAAAAGAACCGAACCACATAGCTCCTGTCTCATCCTGATAAAGAGAAAAAATACTGATTTGAGTCAACCCGTCTTTAATCCCCAAATGATGGAAATAAACATCATTGGCCCTGGAAAAGGAAAAAGATAAAAAACACAGAACCGATGTCAGCAAAGTTTTGATCGCCGTTTTACTCAATAGATGATTTATTCTTTTTTTTATCATAGTTAGTAAGACATTTTGTCTTTTTAGTATTAGTTATATATAAGAAGCAAATATAAATAAAATATATAAATTATACAACATTACAACTAAGTCTTTAAACCAAACAGACAGCAAAATAAAAAGCGGCCTATCTCTAAAAGATAAGCCGCTTTCCCAAAACCGGATAACGATTTATTAATAGTTTTCTTTTTTTACTTCAAAATAAGCTTGCGGATGTAAACATGCCGGGCAAACTTCGGGAGCTTCCTTGCCGATAGTGATATAGCCGCAATTACGACATTGCCATACTACCTGTCTCTTATACACATCTCCGAGCCCACGAGACTACGCTGCATCTCG
>OWIT01000186.1_pt1 | contig 37234 bp, 27 predicted proteins | sample 1732681 | NCBI WGS metagenome assembly OWIT01 (sample SAMN05065741, study PRJEB22554) | human gut metagenome | biome: ENVO:2100002; feature: ENVO:00000062; material: ENVO:00002003 | host: Homo sapiens | place: USA | reverse complement strand
ACGAGATGCAGCGTAGTCTCGTGGGCTCGGAGATGTGTATAAGAGACAGCATAACCTATAGCATGCATTGCGATAATAAGCAATATACTTACTACACGTAACAGTTCGAAATTAGAATTTCTGACTTGCAAAGAACGAGTTGTCTGCGACTCACCTCCAATTGCACATTGACTATCAATCGTCATATTACTCTTTCAATTATTGATTTACCATAGCTCTCATCCTGAATGACGCTATCATCAACCGTCTGTCCTGCTGTGGATGCTTCATTGACGTACTTACCAGGAATAGGTTGTTTTGAATGGATGTCACGGATGTGGTATTCGTACTGTATATCGAAGTGACCGAGGTCAAGAGCCTGATACCCCATCTTCGCAAGATCGTATGCCATGATGGTGGCTGTAGGTCCTAATGCGAGGATGACGAGGGACCCCCAAGGAACATGTTCCTTAATGGCAGCCACTATTTCATCGTACTTATCGTACGCATTTTTTGCAGGTGCAAGGATACGATAAAGGTTCTTAGCATTCGACAGTAGATCATTACCTACACCAATACGTGTCTTTTCACCTTCAACAATATATATGTCACGACCATCCCATATCTTGCGATAAAGCGGAATCAGGTTGTTAGCTTGATCCTCTTTGTAGTCGGAAGTAAAGCGAGTGATATTAGTACAGAAGTAATGTCTCCCTGGTTTGATGATTTGCTTCAATTTATCAATGTTGGAATAAAGGTATGTCCTCCACCAATCATGAGAAAAATCTGTATAGTGATCCAAACCATCAAAAATATCTGGGAGTCCGATAAGAATGTTCTCCTCATCCGAGTCAAACACCTCTTTCATTCTCCTTGATATCTCTGGATTGCACGTCTGGAATCCCAAATCGATGCCCCATATAAGGTTCAACTCTCCATCACCATAACGGCAGATGGAACTCTTATGGTCTATGATATACAGAAGTGTATCCTCCTTTGAAGCAACAATAGGCTTATTCCATATCATGAACTTTAGCCTACCAACTGGATAGATATATAACCAAAAGACGAGTCTCGATAAACGATACTCTATTGACTTAAAAATGTGTTGTAATATATTCATATTTGTTTTTCTTGGGCCACAGGACATACAAAACTTCTTACGAATAAAATAAAGAAATGATTTGTGTCAACATTAAATCCTCTATGCATATTCCATATTCTATTTATTCAACATCACCCCAATGCATCTTTCAGGAACTCCAAACTCATTTCCCGTTCTCTAACAAGACGAGTATCAACTTCGCTCCAATCTATAGTGAGGTCAGTAAGCTCGTATGTTGTCACATCATCCACGAGTCTATCCTCCAATTCGAGTTTACTGAGGAGTGAGATAAACCTCTCTGCCCCTCTCCTTTTGTTCACGATAGACAGAAACGGGCGTTGGAACAGGATAGAAAACACACTCCCGTGAAAAGAGTCAGTAATAACCATGGCAGCATCACGTATCTCAGAAAGCCAATCCTCGATACTGTCATCCCATGAGATATCATCATTAGCACCCTTAATCTTCAGTTCGAGATTATATTTCTTCGCCATCCTTTCAAGGAACGTGAGCTTCTCAAGAGATGTATCAAGTATATATGCCAACAAGGTGTTTGTCGCATTCTGTTGCCGAGAGAGCAATGACTCGTAGTCTTTTACCGTTAGCAGAAGGGTCGGATCGAGCACATGTGTTGCCTCAACACCAAAATGTTCTTTGCAGAGTTGCACTCCACTTGCCTCACGTACAGAAATGGCATCGAACTTCTTAGCAAGTGCTCCACATAACCGCTCCTGCTCTGGAGTGTATATCCACTCGCTACCACCGAAGGAGGCAGCATAAGCCACACGTTTACCAGGAAAATCAGACCAAAAGTCAAGAAACATATTGCCAAGATATTTGATTGGCACATTACACCATGGACTCCACACCTGATCGCTACCCACAAGAATCACATCTGGATGAAGGCTCTCCAACAATTCCTTGGTAATAGTTACCTCTGGTTTTGTAATAGTCATCTTTTCATGAATGAACCGGTTAAGATTTTCCTGACCAGACCTCCCATAATGAGGATACTGTATGTGGTGAGAGGTACGCATGACCAAAGACTTGAAACGCCCTAACATCCATCGCCACCAAGGATACACACAGTCATAATCTACAGTAATAGGCTCATGTCCCATACGCTTTAGGACCATCTGAAGAGCATAGTCCTGCAAAATACCACCGAAATTCGTTCGTAACGGTTGAGTTAATATTGCTATCTTCATAACACTAATCTCATTTTTATTCGAACACAAAACACACAGAACTGTAAGAACATATCTTTGCACCAATTCTTCTGTGAATTTTGCGATTTCCGTGTTCGTAATTATACATCCCTCTGTATTCTAGTATCTACAAGCATCCAGTTATCTTGGTATATATCACAAGGGTTATTAGTATTATACCATCTACTTGGCGCGAGCACCACTTTGTTTTTGTTGTCAGACAAATACTGCATCCACCAAGAGAAGGTGCTGTTGGTCATGATGAAGTTTCTACAGCAACTGCCAAGGTAAAGCGACTCCTGATCTGTGTACTTCGAATCTATATAATGAAAGGTGAGCTTTTCATATTTCGAGAAGAGGTTCCTCACGCCATCTATATTGTCTGAGAAAACATAATAAGTAGCATCAGGAACGAGTTCTTGCATCTGTTCCAATGCACGGAAGTAATAAATATTATCGCAAACAAAGAAAGTAGGGTCGTTTAAATAATCACCTCTGCGAATATGCAGACAGACAGACTTAGGATTACTATGTATTTCTAAGCCAAACGATAGTACATCAAGTGAAAAGAGTTCTGTACGAAACGTCAGTTCTTTACGGATAAGTTCTTCATGCTTTGCAAAATATTTATCACTTTGGAAATATCCCAATGCATACCAACTGCCTTTGGATAATGGCATAGGCTTGAGATAGCCTTCCTGATTAAGTATCAAACCGAACCTATGGAACAACTTCTGGTATTTTGACTCTATATCTGCTATCTGACAGATATTCTTATGACGACACAGGCAAAGATACATAAAATACCCAATCTTCTGGCGACAGTTAAAACTCTTATCTTCCTTGAACAACACATCATCAGGCAGATGGAAACACCCCAGTCGGTTCTTAGCATGAAATCGCTCAAGCGCATCACCCGTGAGCACCAATTGACATCCACTCTCCAATGCCATCACACGAGTAGCAGAATATGTAAACAACTGATTACCCAAGCGCCCGAGGAGCGTCGTCTGAATAGTAGGTCGTGACATGATTATTTTAGAATTTCGCGTGCTAAATCTATCACAGATTTAGGAAGTACAGAACTAACTATATCTCTTATTTTATTTCTAGTTGCGATATTACCCGGTGTATCTAATTTTAAGAATGTTTCCATAGCTGTACTCTCATCGTCCTTATCAGTAAACACCTCGAAAATCATTGGTTTCTCCATTTTTGAAACATCAAGGAATCGCTTGTAGGTCATTTCAAATTCTTCTTTATTGGAAGCTGTAAGATACTCATAGCCCAGATTCTCAGCAAAGTTTTTTATGAGCTCTGGATGCTGATTACCATAATGACCTGCTGCTGCCATATATTCGTCAGCTCTTTCGCCCCATTGATAACATGGATGTGAAAACAGGCGAAATTCCGATCCCCTACCATTGTTGACAAGAAGAATCCTAACATTATTACCGACGTGCCTATTACCAAGAACATTTAAGTCATAGAAAAAGCCCAAATCACCTACTACAAGGAAATACGGTTTCTCTGGATGGGCTAGCGATGCTCCGACTGTTGTAGATATCGGACCATCAATACCGAAGCCACCTACATTGGAAGAACTCTCCACACTATTTGGAATCTCAAACCAGTTCCATGACCGTAGGGAATTGAGAATACCAAGTTGCAGTTGACTTCCTACAGGTAGTTCTTTAGACATTTTTTGAGCAATCCATGCGTTACAAAACGGTAGTTCTGGTAAACGCAAAAGATGCTCGTTGTACTGGCTGACAAACTCATTTAACAGAGCGGTTTTATTAGCGCCTTCTTTTGAATAATACCTAAAAAAATCTTCTTCTCTCATTTCAAAGACTGCAGTTAGTTTACGGAACTTATCTCTCAACTCTCCATCTTCACTCACTCGCCACACTTCTTGCGGATTAAGAGCCATCCCATAATAGTCTCCAGACACTTCACCTATATGTACAAGCACGCGGATATCCTGTAAAGGAGAGTGAGTATATATCTGACTCCCAATTATACTAAAATTGACTGCATATTTACCCTTATATCCGCTAGTATGATCACAAATTACAACAGCATCATTTGTTGCACAAAATGTGTCAATAGCCTTTGTTTGCTCTGTAATAAAGCTACGATGAGCCCCAATGAATACTGCGACACGCCCTTCCGGGAATTCTGGCATTTTATCCCAAGTCATATACCTACGAATGATTCTTGTAAAAGGCAGCTCTTTAACAGAAAAGTCTCCACTATAACCCGTTGCTAGATCTATATGTACAGGACCGCCACCATGATGAAAAAGTTCAAGTACAGCCTTATTAGCAAGTAGAGTGTTATACCACTCATCCTCAGCATCCTTACAACGATCTATCTTCACACTTATTTTTGCCACATCGTTAGGCAATATTGTTCTATCTATATTCTGTGGCACCAGATTCCCAATATTGTATCTACCCTGATTTGCCGTTATGGCTAGTATTGGTAATTTTCTGTAGTAGGCCTCAGTCATTCCCGGCATATAGTCGCGCGATGCAGTTGCTCCTGTACATGTCAATACAACAGGCTCACCACTCTCTGCTGCAAGTCCACAGGCAAGATAAGCCGCAGACCGCTCATCTACAGCTGAATACATCTCAAACCAAGGATCATTCTGCATACTTCCAACAAGAGTCACATTTGTAGTTCCTGGAGAAGCTATTACTTTTTTTATGCCATTCGCTTTCAATACAGACAATACTATCTGCTGACTTCTTTCATTTGTATAAAACTTTGGTTCCATATTTTATTCCATCTTATATTTATAGTCTCAGTCTCATACATTTGTGTCCCGTTAAAAATGAGACAACAGTAATCCTCATTATTTATTTAACAAAAACGAATAATTAGGAGAAGATGTTGTAATTCATATCTTCGTAACTCAAAAGAGCTGAACCACCGGTCATATATAAGATGTCGCCTATAACAGCCCTACCCATATTGCTCACAAGGAAAACTGCCCCATTAGCAATCTCCTCGGGAAGAATCCAACGACCGAGAGGGCAAGTGGTATTAATTAAATTTTCCGAATCTTTATGTAGCATCGGAGTAGCAGTTTGTCCTGGAGCAATGCCATTCACTGTGATACCGTGAGGAGCTAACGAACGAGCAAGACCCATTGTGAGAGCACGGATCCCCCACTTACTAATTGTGTAGGCTGATACTGCTGGACGAAGACTGGAAGACGATGCTATGTTGAGGATATTACCTTTAATATTGTTTGCTACCATATATTTACTAAATATTTGAGAAAGAAAGAACACTCCTTTGAGGTTGGTATCAAGTACTTTATCATATTGTTCTTCAGTAGCATTAGGAATGTTAGCACCTAATATTCCTGCATTATTTACAAGGATGTCAATACATTCCACCCCTCTATGTTGACTATTTCTTAACATTTCATTAAAGGTAGATTCAAATGAAGATACGATGGTATTGTCCATTACGTACGAGAATACTCTATTCCCTGCATTTAGACGATCACATGCTTCTTGAAGCTTTGCCTCATTTCGTCCAGTAATAATAACAGAAGCTCCCGCATTAAGGAAGGCTTGCGCAATACTAAAACCTATTCCACTAGTACCTCCTGTTATAAGGGCACAACGCCCCTTAAGCAACTCGTTTGGAGCGAGTGTAACAAAATTGGCGTTGATTACATTAGGCTCTCCATGAAAGAGCACAGATGCCAAATGAAGGATTTTTGTAAAAATATTATTCATATGAAGTAATTTTCATTACCGTAAATATTTCATCTATTTACATTATTTTGTTGTTTAATTTTTTATGAATAGTCATAAACCTGTATTCAGACACATACACAGAAGCCAGTGGCTCAGTCATTATGCGTCAATGTATACAAAGTCGATCTAACTTTAGAGATTATCATACTCCTTTCACTCTTCTCCAACCCAATGACATAAATCGTCAGAACAATAGAAGCAGTACTTGCAATACATACAAGCAATAGTCTTAAAAAAGAAGGGTACATAATAAGCGCTATCAATAGTGGTATTATGGCAGAAACTATACCAACGACATGACAACGAAGAACTACTCCTACAAGGTACTGATGATAGGAGATGCCCGTACTTGTGTGTACAAGTCGAAATCTAAGAAAGATTAAACACCAATATATAAAAGCAAATACATAATAGGTATATATTGGTGTACCTCCAAGATAGTATGCAATCCATGTAAATGGGAAAATAAGTGATGCAAATGATGTCACGATGGTTTGGTATCGTTTAATATTCCCTTGCGCCATCTGTAAAGTACCAATAGTATTGCCAATAGTAGTTGTGAATGAAGACAGGATAATCCAAACAAGAAAAGCGTCAGATTGCTCTGGTGGGGTGCCTAACCATAATTGAAGTATCTGCTTTGCCTCAATCATCAATGGGAGTCCCAAAAGATACATAATGTAAAAAGAGAAGCGAGCACCTCTACAGGCAAGAGAATATGCATACTCCTTATCGCCTGCAGCATAAGACTTCGTTATCTGAGGATTCAATGCCATCATAAAGTTATTGACAAACATCAGGATTATATTATTAACCTGATCAGCAATCCCCCTAGCAGCATTTACTATAACTCCGAAATAGATATTAAGTAGCATATTTACGCCTTGGGTATTCAAAATCCAGGCTCCATTGCCGAACATATTCCATCCTGCAAAATTCCAGATTTCCTTGAAGAGCCGCCTGTCAAAAGTGAAAACGAAAGTACACTCTTCAAATTTCCTCAGCGAATATATAATATAAAACGAGATATTAAGAAAATTGACCATAACAAGGAGTATAGCATACGTAATCAGTTTGTCTGCAGGTGACACAAAAACAAGATAGCAGATGAGAAGTTTCATAAAAGCCTCAAACAAACTAAGATATGCAAAGGCTCCCATCTTCTCATGGGCTATTATACATGATTGGAACGGGGTTGTGAACAAAGTGAGTGCAGACGAGATAGCTGCACAATGAAGACACCATAGGGCAGCCGTTTCGCGCCCTGCCGGTATATTCATCTTTGTCTGAAGAAACCAATAACCAAATGTCTCTACTAGGAAAAGTATCAGAATTCCCATCAAAAACTGCACAGTGACGGAAGTTGAGAATACTTGTTTTAGTCTAAAAAGGTTGTTCTTACCTAATTCAACTGTAATGAAGCGACCAATCGCCGTTGTCATTGAACTCGTAATGAAACTAAATATGCCAAGAAAGCCCACTACGACAGACAGTATACCGTAATTCTCCACCCCTAAAGCCTGCAATATGACTCTAGACGTAAACAACCCGACCACCAGAAGTATAAGCATCCGGCAGTAAAGCAGAAAGGTATTCTTCGCTATACGTTTATTATTTGATGATATATCTTGCAACATTCAAGTCCTCTCATTCAAACATTATCAGTACTTGCTTACTCTATTGTTTTATCACCATACATATTATCATAATACTTCTGATAATCACCAGAAGTTACACCATTTAGCCATCCCTCATTATCAATATACCATTTAACAGTCTTCTCGATACCTTCCTCGAATTGCAAGCTAGGCTCCCAACCTAGTTCGGCTTGAAGTTTCCGAGAATCAATGGCATACCGAGCATCATGCCCAAGACGATCGGTAACGTAGGTGATAAGATTCATATCTTCACCTTCTTCCCTTCCCAGCATACGATCTACAACTTGAATAATCACTTTGATAATATCAATGTTCTTCCACTCATTAAAGCCACCAATGTTGTATGTCTCAGCAACTCTTCCGTTATGGAAAATAGTATCAATAGCACGGGCATGGTCTTCTACGTAGAGCCAATCACGAACATTCTCTCCCTTTCCGTAAACGGGCAGTGGTATACGATAACGAATATTATTAATAAAAAGTGGAATCAATTTTTCTGGAAACTGATAAGGACCATAATTATTTGAACAATTGGTTACAATAGTAGGCATACCATATGTATCATGAAAAGCACGTACGAAATGGTCACTACTAGCTTTTGAAGCAGAATATGGTGAATGAGGCGTATACTTGGTTTTCTCCGAGAAGAACTCCTCACCGTATGCTTCGTGATGCTTACCACTAGAAGCCTTGGTCGTGAATGGAGGATTTATACCTTCAGGATTGGTCATTTCCAATGCACCATATACCTCATCTGTTGAGATGTGGTAGAAACGTTTACCTGCATATTTTTCGGGCAGACTCTCCCAATAAAGTTTTGCAGCCTGTAACAACGAAAGGGTTCCCATCACATTTGTACGGGCGAAGGTGAACGGATCTTTGATACTGCGATCTACATGGCTTTCAGCGGCAAGATGGATAATTCCGTCAACCTGTTCATCCTGCATTAACTTGTAAAACGTATCAAAATCGCAAATATCCATCTTGACAAATTTGTAATTAGGTCTATCCTCAACATCTTTAAGGTTAGCAAGATTGCCTGCATATGTCAATTTATCAAGATTTATAATATTGTATTCCGGATACTTATTCACAAAGAGACGAACTACATGACTACCTATAAAACCAGCACCACCAGTGATTATTATATTTCTCATTTCAAATGTCTTATTGAAGCTTAATAAAGAGGTTCATTTATGTAAAACGGTGAATCGAAGTCTTTCAGCCAACCATGCAAGGTATCTTTTTCTGAAAGTAGAGCTTTACCTACAGGAATTTTCCAATCAATACCTAAACTGTCATCAAGGATATTGATTCCTCCATCGGCTTGCGGAGCATAAAAATTATCACATTTATATTGGAAAACAGCTGTTTCTGAGAGTACTGAAAAACCATGAGCAAATCCCCTCGGCACAAAAAGCTGACGATGGTTATTATCGGTAAGTTCCACTGCAACGTGTTTACCGTATGTAGGTGAACCTTTGCGAATGTCTAACGCAACGTCAAGTACCGCACCTTTCACACAACGCACAAGTTTGCTTTGAGTATAAGGAGGACGTTGGAAATGGAGACCACGTATCACACCATAACTACTCATGGATTCGTTATCCTGTACGAAACTTACAGTTCTTACCTTTTCATCAAACTCCCGTTGTGAAAAAGATTCAAAAAAATACCCTCTAGTATCCCTGAACACCTTTGGTTCAAGGATTACCACACCCTCTATATCGGTCTTTATTACTTCCATCTTCTTTATTTACTTGTTAGCGTCCAATTTTGATTAGCCCAAGTGTGATCTAGCAATACGTCATTTTAGGACGCTAACTATCTAATTCTTGAAACCGTGAATTTTTTGATATAAACTCCGGAACTATTCGCTTCATCAACTTCACCGTTTCCCAAATCTGTACAGAGCGGGACAATCTCTCGAATTCATCGTATGTTTCCACAATATCCCCATATTCATACCGACGTACCTTAGCTATCTTAATCTTCTTATGATGAGTAGGAATCGTATTTTCTTCATCACTCAAGACCTCTTCATACAGTTTTTCACCCGGTCGTAATCCTGTAAATTGTATTTCAATATCTTCATTCGGTTTATATCCCGCCAATTCGATCATACGAACAGCCAAATCTACTATTTTCACAGGTTTTCCCATTTCGAAAACAAAGATCTCATATCCTTCCCCCATAGTGGCGGCCTCCATTACCAGACGACACGCCTCCGGAATAGTCATGAAATAGCGTATGATATCGGGATGAGTCACCGTAACGGGACCGCCATTTTCAATTTGCTCTTTAAAACGGGGAATAACTGAACCATTACTACCTAATACATTTCCAAAACGGGTAGTTATAAATTTAGTACATCCTTTTACTTTGCCCTCTTTAATAGCATAGCTCAAACTCTGTACATAAATTTCTGCCAGACGTTTGGAGCACCCCATCACATTTGTAGGATTTACAGCTTTGTCTGTGGAAACCATGATCATCTTTTCCGCTCCATATTTCACTGCCATATCCGCAACCTGACGAGTACCGGTCACATTGACCAATACAGCTTCACATGGATTTTCCTCCATCAACGGGACGTGTTTATAAGCAGCTGCATGAAAAATAATTTGAGGATGATAGGTATCAAACACCATACGTAAACGCTCTATAACACGTACATCGCCTATCACAGGAACAAAATCAAGATGTGGAAATCGGCGTTCACATTCCAAACGAATATTATGTAATGGCGTCTCGGCCGAATCGAACATAATCAGTTTACGGATTCCAAGATGTGCCAATTGACGACAAAGTTCACTACCAATACTACCGGCTGCTCCCGTAACCATTACTACTTTATCGCTGAATTCATTGGCAACTTCACTCATATTGATATTAATTTCCGGACGTCCCAACAAGTCTTCAATCTTGACTGGACGTACCCATTGATGAAAGTTACCGTTTTCATCCGCTTCGCTGATAGAAGGAGCTATCAAAGTCTTGATATGATTATCCTTGCAATATTGAAGCAAACGAGTTTCCTCTAAACGGGTAGACTCATTATGAGCAAATAAAATACCTTGAATACGGCGTTTATGAATAAGCTGCTGGAAATCCTGTTCATTGGTGAAATAATATATAGGGAATCCTGCCAAACGACGATGCTTGTAAATAGTTCCATAACAATAAAATCCGATAACCTTATAATGAGAACTATGTAGTAAACGGGTCTTCAGTGCTACACTTTTATCGTCTGTACCATAAATGAGAATACGCATATTCTCCTTATTCACCAATTCAATTAACGCCTCGTAGACAATCACCATCAACATACGGAAAGTAGACAAAGCAATCAAAGTCAACATTCCATCGAACAAGACAAACATCAATCTCTGATTGGCAGACAATCCGAACGGTTCAATCCATAAGAAAATGGCAATCGCTATACATACCGATTTGAATGATGAGCAACAGATCAACGGCCATAAACAACGCAACTGGGAATAACGAATGGTATTACGATAAGTATGGAAAAGATAGGAAGCTATCGTAGTCGCAATAGCGGCTAAAATTCCAATTCGAATCATAGCCCCACTATCTAAAGACACTTCAGCGTTATAATGTATCCACCAATAAGTAAAACAAGTGGACAATACTGAAATAAACAAATCAATTCCCCATATTATCCAGTAACTAAAGTAAGTTCTACTTATATACTGGATAAAAGCATTCAATTTTTCTTTCATATCCAAAATGATAAAAAGTTCCCCTTATCTCTTATTATTTGTCTCCCCCGAATAGTAGCCATCCCCATAGCCATATCCGTAACCGTAGCTATAACCATAGCCATAACCATACTTTTTCTTTTCAATATGGCTGTCGTTTAATACAATGCACAGATGTTTGAATTTACCTTCCTGATGCAAACGCTCCAATTCCGGAAGATAACGACGATCGAGTTTTCCATCACGGACCACATATAAAGTCAATTCAGCTACACGGTTTACAATCGTAGCGTCCGCTACCACCTGCGCAGGGACATTATCCAAAATCACATAATCATATTTTTTCTTCAACTCATCTACCAATTTCTCCAAACGATCGCTCATCAGAAGTTCGGAAGGATTAGGAGGCACAGGGCCAACCAACAACATATCTACAGCAGGATGAATCAGCCCCTTATCCAGTATATTATCTATATCATCATGCAAACCGGAAAGGTAAGTACTCAATCCTTCCTTGTGTTTGACACCCACTAATTTACCTTGAGTCCGTTTGCGCAAATCAGTATCTACCAATACTACTTTCTTTCCGGCTATAGCCAACGCCACTGCCAAGTTTCGAGACACAAAAGACTTTCCTTCACCGGGCATGGTAGACGTAAACATAATGACACGGGCATCCTTTGCTACAAAATTGATGTTTGAACGCAATAAACGAAAGGCTTCAGAGATAAGATCGTTCTTATGTTCATCTACTACAATGGAATTATCCGCCACTTCTTCTTTACGGGAAGGAATCTCGCCCAACACCGGAATGGTGGTATAATCTTCTATGTCCTTACGTCCCCGAACGGAAGTATTCCATAGCATCAACAATACCTGTATCCCCAAAGGAATAGCTAATCCCACCGCTAAAGCAGCCAGCAAAAAAGTTGTAGAATGAGGGGCAATAGGCGCATTAGAACCAAATGGAGACTCTACAACCCGAATATTAGCCTCCGTTACAGCTAACTGAAGCGCATTTTCTTCACGCTTATTCAACAGAAAAGTATACAATGCCTCTTTAATGGATTGCTGGCGGATAATACTCAACGCCATCTTTTCCTGCTTGGGAACCGCTTGAATCTCAGTATTAATCTGATGTTCCACAGCACGTGTCCTGTCCAATCGTAGACGAAGATTTTTGATATAATTATCCATTGAACCGGAGATTACGGTACGCATCTCCGCCAAATTCTTATCAGCCGTCTGGACTACCGGATTTTTTTCTCCGGATTCAGCCAACAGATGGTTACGCTGAAGCATAAGTTCATTGTAAGCGGTAATCTGGCTTTGCACACTTGCATCCCCTACTCCGGAAACATTAGGAATCAGTTGATTGTTGCGGGTTACATCCATCAAATAACTCTTAATGGATTGTGCAATAGACAATTCTGTTTCCATCTGCAAGGTTTCACCTTTTACACGACTGCTTTCAGCCAGATATTGAGAGCCGTTGCCTTCTGTACCTATAATACGATTGCGCTGTTTAAAGTCTGTCAATTCTTCTTCTACATCTCCCAGTTCCTTGCCGATCACCGCAATGCGTTCGTCTATGAATTTAGCCGTATTTACAGCTATACGATTTTTATCTTCAATAATCGTTTCGTTATACACATTTATCAAAGCACTCAATATCGCATCGGCACGTGAAACATTATTGCCAACACAGGTGATTTGTACCATCGTAGTACCTTTACCTGCCAAAGAAGTAGAAATACCTCCTTTATAAATAGCCGTAGCCGCTTCCGGACTCATACGTTTTACTAAGACAGGCTTACCTATGTATGTAGAGAGGTTCTCAGGTTTCAGATTGACAATCATTCGTCCCGCTTCTGTCTGCAACGTGTCTCCATAGGCATGATTACCATTTATTGAGAGCTTCTTTCCTCCTACGACAAGATTGGAAATCGTGTAGTTTTTTACATCCAGCGGAGTGACATTCATTGAAACAAAAGAGTGATAAGGATCAAAGAAAGTCACTTCAACCGGAGATTCTGCAAACAAGGAAGTATTACGAAAAAAGCCGTCTTCCTCATACGACACATCCAAATGCAGGCGATTGACTACCTCACGTACCAATTGATGTGAGCGAAGGATATACATTTCATTTTCAACCCCGCTCCCTGTTACTCCTCCCTGAAGTTCCAGCATGGCGGATATATCCGAATTAGCTGTTTTTCCACCGGTTTTCACTAACATGACAGCCTGACGCTGATAAACAGGGACCAGTGTACGGGTATACAAGTAAGCAGCACTCACACAGACAATTACAGAAATGGCAAACCAATACCAATTGGCTATGATCAATTCTACAACATCCCGTAAAGTGATATTAAAACCACTCTCTCCAACCGTTTTTTCCTTGTTTTCTTGAGTATATTCCATTTTTATTTTGCAAGAATAAAGATTAATGACAGTACGGAAGCCAACACACCTATAATACTACTACCGGCAGATAAGTAAGTCAGTGCAGAACTTCCCTTCACATTAATTGATTTATTGGGCTCTACGTAAACCACGTCATTTTGTTGCATATAATAAACCGGAGAATTAAAAATGTCTTCACTAGAAGTCAAATCTACCGTATAACTCTTGCGTTCTCCGTTTTCTTCCCGAATCACCTGTATATTATTCCGTTTCGCTGTTGGCGGCAAATCACCGCCTAGCCCTATCGCATCCAAGATAGTCACCCTGTCGCTAGGAAGTTCTTTTACACCGGGACTGTTGACTTCTCCCAAAAGCAAAATTTTCGCTCCCTTAAAACGGACTTCTACCGTCGGATCTTTGATATACTCACCTTCTATCAACTTATTCTTGATTACCCCTGCCAATTCCAAACGTGTAAAACCGGCTACATGTATTTTTCCCAAAACGGGTACTTCAATATCGCCATTCTTATCCACCAGAAGTCCTTGCAGTTCTTGCGAAGCTCCGCTAGTGGTGGATGAGCCCAACACCTGACTATTGGCAAAAGGTGTCAACAACTCCGGTGCCTTGCTATTAATAGTAATATAAAGCTGGTCATCCGGCTTGATATGCAATTCATAATCATCAAGTACTTTCTGTGAACTCGGGTCTAACGAATTTGCACCCTGCAGATAAAGCATTTTTTTAGATGAGACACAGGAGGTCAGCCCTCCTGCAAGACACAAGAGTAGCAAAGAGTTTGCTAGAAATTTTTTCATGAAAATATTTTTTTTGATTATTCTGATACCGGCTCTACACATCCCACCGGTATATCCACACATGCACACCCCAACATAGTTAACCGGACAGCAACTTTAGACTTGCCGTCCACATTCACCAACTCTCCTTCCAAACCTGCCAAAGGTCCTTTTATCACCCGTACCTTTTCTCCCGGTGCCAACGGCGATGTGCTCATACTGATCGTTTCATCCGAATAATCGAGCATAAATTTGAATCGCAACATTTGTTGGTCAGGAATAACAGCCGGAGTACTTTCCCCACGCAGTACCATATAACGGCTGATAGCGGACAGCGTCAACACCTCTTTTTGTTCTTGAGGGTCGACATGGACAAAAATCATCATCGGAAGTAAAACGCGATCTACCACTTTACGACGATCACTCCATTTATGAACCTCTTGTTGAATAGGAAGGAAATTTTCAATCCCCATTTTCGTTAGCCGCTCACTCGTTTTTTTCTCGTGATATATGCGTACAACCGCCACTAGCCAGCGTTTTGAGCGTGCTACGCTTCTGCCAATCACAGTTGTTGGCAGAAGATTTTGATCGTCATTTTTGCTAATGATCATGTATATTTACCCTTCATTTCTCCGTTATTTTTTGGACAACGGAATGAATTTGGGTACAAAGATAGATAAAATAATAAATAACAAACAAGAAAAAAACTTTCTTTTTACTCACAAATCAAAATATGTGAGTAAAACAGTTTCGAACATAAAAGGATTATTTTTCTACGCAGCGAACGAAGCAAGCATCCTTACCGCCACTTGTACCCCAACTACCCATAGGATAAAAATCGAATGTAAAATAATTAAAATCCCATCCTACATTGTTTTCCGTTGTACCATTTACCTTATTCTCTCCGGTCTTATCATACCAGTATATCGCACCAGGACGCATATATATGTCATAAAACAATGGGCAGTCATTGACACCATTAGGATAAGCAGCACTTACATCAGTCGGCTTGAAATATGTATTTCTACTTGATGCATATCGCAAAATTCCCTTATATTGATTTTCCGCTAATTCCCCTCTAGAATCTTTCCTATGACCATAACCGGAAGCACCTATCGGGAAAAATAGATTTTTTCCTGTTTGTTCGTTATAAACAAAACATCCTCTCATTCCACGTATCTTTGAGGTTCTGTAATCATAACCGTACACGTCATTTAGATCATCAGCAGTTTCTTCTGCCCCATCTCCATATAACACTCCATATCCCTGTTTTATATCATCACTATCAAACAATGCCTGATAATCCGAGGCACTGGCAACCTTCCAGCCGATTTTGGGCTCCGTAAAATCTTCATTCCGGGTTATATCACTCCACTTCTTCTTTTCACCACTTCCGGCTATTGTAAAGAAGCCATCTTCAGGGTATGACTTTTTAAAATCCTCAGGTACGACATTAACCCAATATTCTTTGGGATTCTTATTATTCAACGCATCAATAGGGTAGGTCCAATTACCACGTCCGAACAGAGAGCCTTCATCCAGTGGAGATTCCGCTTCTTCCGTCTTTGTCCTCATATTCTTGGCATGCCATCTCGTTCCACCGGCTATCAAGTCATCCGGACTGTCCCCCTGCCGTACAAATATAAGGTGATAGCAAGTATAGTTGTGGTATTCTACCCTTATGATGGCATAACGAGAAGTATTGGCATCACACGTCCCGTCAAAATTGACATTAAAATCAATCTCAGAACCGGTTTTCCCATATACGGTATCTTTTATGCATTCCGACATTCCACTCCCTTTGTCAAGGTTGATAACCCGCACTGAACTTCCATCGCTGTTGCAATGCCTTACAACATACGCCTTCCATGGGCCTTCTGACACAAATGTCTCAAATTTGGTTGCATTCTCTTTTGGCAAGCGCTTCAACACCACATGAAACGGTTCACTCTTTCCGCTGCTACGATATATGCCTTTGGGATTGACAATACGGCGCACTTGATAAATGGTTACCATATTTTCAAATGTTTTTTCCAAACCTTTCAGTTTGGTAGTAATTTTGACTTCTGCCTTCCGATGATATGCGACATAAGGATTGTTACCGGTATAAGCCGTTTCTTTTATCAATTGTTTGGCACGCGTATACATAGGTATAAAGATATTGTATGTATTCGCTTCGGTAGGATGTTGTTCCACACGGTATGTATCTGTCGAATCGGAACCGGTTGTAGTATGTTCTCCCACACTCATGTCTGTATATGTACGTTCTCCTCTTTTAGGAGCTTTTTCATAATGCTCTTTATTAGAATCCACGTTTACCGAAGTGGTCGTTTTGCGAATAACCAGATCTACAGTCTTATGCAATGAGAGGAAACCATTCCACTGATTAGCATTCCCTTTGTCCATTTGGGAGTAATATATCAAGCCACTGGCATTATACGGAGCCCAACGGTTATCCGTAATTTCCGCCTTGATGTATTCAATTTCACGTCCACCTGTATTTACTTTGATAGGGTACATCATTGAATGATTATATAAATATGATATGAAATAGGGTTCCGGAGTTATAACACCTGGTTCCGGTTCTTCATATTCGATATGCCAGTCTACATCATTGGCAAAATTTTTGAATCTGAGCGTCAGTTTGTAATGACAGTTGCGCTTGGCGTTATAGTCTTTGTAAATATCCTGACCAAGCATGAACCGGTATTTGATAGAACCATTGCCAATTCTTTCTGAATTAATGGATACATAATATGCATCTACTTCTACATATGTACCATACGGCATGCCATCCTTAAATTTATAACCGGGATCTCCCGGCATTCCGGGAGCGTCAAGCCCGTCTTTTCCATCAGCGTCCTGCCGCTTGTCCTTACCTTCCCCCTGCATATTCTCATAAAAGTATACAGCAACGGAGTCTTCATGATGGGAACCATAATAAGGTTTTCCCCGTGTGATACGCGGGCCGTTATATTCATGGTCGTAAGCTGTAGGCAAACTGCCTTTATAGTATTTTAGTTCCTCACCGTCCAACAAAGTTTTATCCAGTCCGTATCCCTCGGCACCTACATTATTATCCTTCCCCAAATAACATTGCATCGGAATATCCTTTATCTGTACCGACCTGAGATACACAAAAACACCTTCTTTCAGACGGCTACCGTCATAAGCAATTGTAAGCTTCGAAGCAGCCCGGCGCAACCATGAATGCAGGTAGATGCTCGGTCTGTTGATGGTAAGAGGTTCGTTTTCAGGCTGGTCTTTCTTGGTCGATGTGAAATATCCAAGCATCTGGCTGTTTTTACCTACTTCACCGGAAACATTATGCCAGGTTAACGGAATACGCTTAAGTCCGTCTATGGTCTTGATATAATCGGAATATTTCTTGGCTAGAAGATCGGGAACATTGGCAACAGCATAAATATAGTATCTGCCAAAAGGTATTTCTTTTAATTTGAAAGTGGCACGTGGAGTCTGTGTCTCTGCAGATATTTTATTGTCTGCGTCTGCGTCCACACGTTTCTCATCGGTGATTTCAAAATCTAGAATCTGACGGCTTTGATTCTCCACAAGGTTTCCGCTTTCATCATACAACAAGACATAAAGTGTCTCTATTTCTTTAATCGCATCTCCCGCCGCCCTTGTGTTCTGCGTAAGCCCCGAAGCCATAGGACGGAAATCTACGGTGGCAGACACCGTGCTCTGCCCCTCTCCAGGTGATTCCGTTCTTTCAAACCAGTCGTCCACACAACTTGCCATACTGAGGACAAGTATGAACAGAAATGTATATAATATATCACGTTTCATCATCTTACCGTATTATCGTTCTTTCTTAGTATGTTACTGTCGTTTCATTTATAATCCGAAATCCGGGTTAAGAACAACCTCGCTATAAGGTATTACATCCACTTTCACTCCCTCCTCCCAGAAAGTGACGTCGACCAGTATATGAGTATTGCGGAAAAGGGCTTTCAGATTCGGAAAAAGCCGGGTAAACAATACTTCTTTCTCTTCTGAGGCCCCGTTTTCTCCTTCAAGATTCTTCTCTGTCAGATGAAGGGTCATCGTATAGGCTTGCTCTCCATATTCTTGCGTTCCATCTTTGAGGTTCTTACTTTCCGGGAGATAAAACACGGGGAACATTTTTTCACCGGGAGTGGGAGCTTCATTCACATGATACGTGAGACCGGGAACAAGAGTCGGAGAACGAACAATGACTGCCTCGTGAGCCTGCCCGGAAGGAATATCGTAATCCTGTATCCATCCTCTCCTATCCGCCAGCGTCACATCCTCCAGATGCTTTTGTGACTCATCCGCCACTTTTTTCATCCAATCAATCCAAAAGAACTGCTCATTTTCAAAAAGCATCTCCTTTTCCTTTTTATGAGGGATCAGATAGGTTTTCCCCACTATTCCGGAAATAGTAATTGCATCCACACTGACAGCATTTTCACGTTCGTTCGTAAAATGGAATGCGAATTTGGTAGCAGCACGAACCAAATAGAACTGCCGTTCTACCAGGCTCTCCGCATTGACTGGAACATCATATACCGAACTCATAGGAATGGGGTTCCTATAATCAGGAGTGAAATACAATTCGTCCACAATGCTCCTGAATGTATTATCACCGACTGTCAATGTTTCCAATTTTCCATGAAGTTCGGAAGATACACTCTCTTCGTTAGCTATCAGGTATATTTTCTTCGTTTCATTCCGTGTCACCTCTAATATTCTGAAACACTCGGTTTGAGGGAAGTTACCGAAATCAACATAGACGTTATGTTCCACACTGCCGTCCGCATGGAGGACAACAATGCGTAACGTGTACATATATTCGACAGAGTTATCCGCAGAGATATCAACCACACGGGTTTTATCAAGAAGAGCGGTATGCAGGATGAGTGTAGCGGTGGAAGTATCCGGCTGTACTTCGTCCATACAGCCATTCTCTCCGCTGCTACACGCTGCCAACAGTAATGCCCAACCGGCAAATGCTGCCATCCATACTGTATATCGCGATATTTTTTTCACTCTATATCCACATTAGAACGTACCACTTTCCATGAAAGGATTTGTATCACTGTACTTACCCATTTATTGTCTTCGTCAAGAAAAAATGTCATATTATACTCATCTGCCCGATCGAGAAATTCCTGTTCGGACATATTCCTGTTACATTCGCCTCTTACCAACAGAGCGTAGTCAATAACGGGAATGGAAACAACTAGTTTTCCTTCCGTAGTATGAATCGTCAACATCGGACGTGAGTACAGGTTCCAGTCTCTTTTCACCAACCTGCTTACCGTAAGTTCTGCTACGGCAGCCTTGACTGTTGTCACAGCACGGTTCCCGACTTCGGGCATTACATCCACACCGGATTTTGTTAGCACATCAACACCAGCTTCACCCGAATAGGTGGACCAAGCACGATAGGTAATCGGCTCATCATTGATCAATGAGTTATCATGTGCCATCCAGCCGTTCCGGTCTTCAATGCTAAAGACAAAGTCGTCAGCGTTTATGTCTTCTCCGGAAAGATGCTGAAGCACCACACGAAATACGTTCGTATCCTTCGTCAGGGGCATGACATATGTATACTCGCCCCCATCATCATTTACAGGCAGACTGACATCGAGAGTGCCATGAAACAATGGATGTAAGTCTTTTCTAGAACAAGTGATACGTTTTTGAGTACCTGTTGCTTCGTCTGTCTCCAAATCATATTGCCGTTTCAACTTACAATGCAAATCTTCCAGATGGCATCTATGCGATACGTCGGGCAAAGTGAAGGATTCTTCGTTATCAAGTCCGCACCATGCGACAAGATGGTAATCACCAGGATCAAGGTCAAGAGACATGGTATAATCACCTGATGCAAGGATACTGCTTTGTTCGGCAGACTGCCATACCAGCTCTCCTTCAGGATTGAACGCGTAGAGTCTGACAGACTTCACTTCATGAGTAAAAGCATCGGCAAACTTCAGATTCATATCATAACGGAATTTCAGACGGTAGCGCACGGAGCAATCGCCTTCTTCGTTATAAATCATACTATCACACGATACGAACAGGAAAGCATGCACTACGACTGTCAATGCTGCTATTCCCCAACATTTGATATAAGACAGTGTGTTCATTATCTATCATTTCTTATTAATGACCAATATATATAGTCTACGGGTGGAACCGCAGTGGAAATTTCTAATTAAGTGGAAACCCAGAATCTTCTTCGGGATTTCAAAAACGGCATCTCTCTTTGCGCCGATAGCCCAAGCGCTTTCTTTACATTAAAAGGATGGCGGAACTCTCTTCCGACGGGAAGCGTCCCGCCATCAGGATTACTTAGTGGTTGTTTTTATGGTTCTGTTTGCTATGAATAATCACCATTCCAAATCAACATTCTGTTTTACAACTCTCCATGAAAGAATATTGATTCGTGCGGCAAGATAAGTATCATCATTCTTCGGATGTTGCGGAACAATCTTTTCATCAGGATTCAAAACCGGAGTTCCAAGACCAGCAACAGAAGTGATGGCAATATCATAAATATGGTTACGTACTACCCCAAACTTACCCTTAGTTTCTTCCGCACTTTCTTCATGCTTAATGTCAGTATAATAATATGTTTTACCGGATGACCATATTCTTGCACCAATCGAATTCCTATTGGCAAGTATCTTATTTACGTCATCATGGGTAGTATACGCCTCTCCATTCGCTTTATAGAATGTCACATCTTTTGCCGTCTCTTCATTCAACTGCAAATAGCTCAAATATCTCTTACTGTCTTCTGAAGAATTATCAGCGACACCTGCATCTATACCGGAAACAAGTTTCACCATATCCTTACTAATTGATACCAGTTTCTCATTCTCGCCATCTTCTTCTTTTGTATAAATCTGAGTATTTACAATACCCAACATTGCTGTCAATGCACCGGCTTCGGTATACTGTGTTCCACCCCATTCAGCCAAACTAACAGGAGTAGCCTTATTGTTCTCATCGACTGTCACCAATCGGGCTGCAATAATCGCCTGAGTACGATTGCTTAGAGCATCAGCCGAGACGTAAGTGGACTTTGTTCCATCAATATTATCTGCCGCATTTTCAAGACAGTATGCATTATGACCATCATATGAAGTAGAATTTCCATTTTCAACTCCTATAGTGCCCACCTTCTTAGCTATTTCATTATAGCTTATATAACCAAGTGTAATATTTGCCGGATTCTGTGCCCAATAAGAACGATAAAGAGCAGACATATTCCAAGTCCAACCTAAATTCCAGTCAGAATCTACTTTTTTGAAAAGATATGTTTTATCAGCAGTACCTGTCACATCCCATCCAGTAAAAATAGCATATACAACTTTTGCGTCTTCTCCTTCACCAACAGTTATATTGGTATCACTGTCTTTTGCTGTTTTCAACGGAACGGCTACATATTCTTTAGCTACGCCATCTTCTTCTAATGTTACTGTTTTGGAAGAGACTCCTTCTTTCCATGCAGTATACAATCTTGCTTTAGCCCATACGCGTTCTACATAGATATTTACCGGATCCTCAGTGGCAGCCTCTGGTCTAGTTTTCAACTTATCTGCAGTTACCTCAACCTCACAACAGAAACTCTTGGAACCAAAAACAGAACTTGTCATCAAGAAACCATCATCTGCAGAACCAGACAACGCTATCTCATCACGAAGTTGACTCAAAGACTTGTTAGCATCACCTAAGAAACAATTGGTACCTACTCCACCGTTAAGTACTGCAACCATAGATTTAAGACCATCTACATTGTCATCCTTATCCGTTTCAATAACGAGCACTGCATCCACTTTTTCCTCAATATTAGGCATCTCGCTTTCAGTACTTCCCAAATCTTTGCCTTCAAGTGAATAATCATAATAATTTTTTCCTTCACGTCTTACCGGACAAGCAGAACCATCTGCTTTGAAGAAATAAAAACGTATCGACTTCACTTCATTTTCATTCGCCAACCCTTCTTCAAACAAATCTCCATCCTGATTTCCGGGATTTGTTTCTGCACGTGTCCTGATAGCTGCCGGATTAGCAATCCGAACAGACAGAAAACGACTCTGACCGTCAAATTCCGGACCGTTGGTTTCGGGCATAATTTCATCGCTGGAACAAGCACTAAACACCATTACTCCAAGCAAGCCCCAAAATAAATTTGATAACTTCATAAAATTAAATGTTAATGGATTAATAAATTATTTTTAGCTTTCTCTATTTTATCTATCTCAATAAGGATTATATCAGCCTGTTCTACTCCCATCGCTTTCGCATCATTGAGGAGCCTTCGCGCATTATCATAATCTTCAATAAGAAAGGCATATGCTCCACGGGCATAAACCGCCTGTGATGAATCTCCCGCTTTGAAAAGATAGCGTTTTGCACTTTCAAAATCCTTGCGCTGCATTGCGGAATTCGCTGCATTCAGATTGGCAGTCTCATCATCAGGATACATTCTCACTGCCGTTTCAAACACGTCGTTGAACTCAACGCTTCCCGGTTCGTACGTCCGTGCCACAAGATAGAATTCATTGAGACTAAGTTTCTGGGGTTGCACCCTCATGACGCGCTTTATCTCTTCGACATCACTAAAGCTACGGATGACGTAGTCTATACGATAGTCTGTATGACGTAAGGCCGGATAACAATTCTGCAACAAGAAGCGGTATTCCTCCGGATAAGTCCGCTTTATCTTCGCTTCTTTAGTATCCGGTTCCAGATTGCTGTCAATCATGTCCAGTATCTCTGTACGGTGTGCCAGATTAGTTTTTTCGACATAACGGCGCAAACCAGCCCAATCTTCCGGCTCATAGTCCGTAATTATCACACTATCCTTGAAATGATATAACTGATTGATATAATGCTTCAAAGCTGCCGTACGACCTATTGCCAAATCTCGATTATGGGAATACGGACTCTCGGGCGACGCATATCCTTTGAGCCATACGGAAGTGATAGTGATGTCCTTATCATTCCGCACAGAATCTATAGAGGCTTGGATTTTACCCAGTTCATGCGTATTCCGACGATATTCAGGATAAATGACCGTCTTGTTGACCGGGAAGTCAATGAAGGCCGAACCGGAGAGTGAGCGACTCTTGACAGCCTCTGCCTGAGGGTAGACATAAAGCAACTGCGGAGACAACGGAAGTACTTCCATATAGCCGCCCAACGGCTCCACACATTCTGCCAATAGCGTGTTGCAACAGCCATAATCACTGCGATACAATTCCAATGCTGCTCCGTTCATCCATCCATAATATGGAATAATGGCATGGTATACCACATCGGAGGGTTTTGAACGCGCTTTAAATGACATTTCTTTTGCACCGGACAGCATGCTTTCTCCATTACGCACATAATAATAATAACGTTGACGCCCATAAACTCCTATTGACGGAAGTTCGAGCGTATCTGTAGCGCACACAAAGCGGGGAGTAAGCAATACAGCCCTGTTTATATCTACTTCCAAAGGGGACAAGCCCATATTCATATCAACCACTATATATTCACCATTCCGTTCAATCCTAAGACTATCGATTGTCACTCCGACTGTTTGCTGGGCATTCAACATACAACCTATTCCCAGCAATGCTGCTATAATAAAAATAAATTGTTTCATAACTAAACGCTTTTAGAATAAATAGACTAGATTTACCGCTACCTTAGTGGGACCGAAATAGTTATGCGGTTTATTTTCACTAACTTTCTTTCCACATCCGGCACACCTGAAACGATCATAACGGGTATAGGAATAACCGACACCTATTTCCGTCTCGATGTTCCAATGCCGCCCCAATATCCAGGCATACCCATAGGCAACACCCGCGCCTACAAACCAGCCTTGATACCGGGTGCTTTTAAGCGTCGAGAAATCAGTGCCCAGTAAACTAAAATCTGTATCAATGCCACCTATATTATATTGTCCGCCGTGCAGATGGGCTCCGATAAAATGCCCCGCAAAACGGTCGCAAAACCAATAACGAGCTTCAGGTTGCACTGCCCAATGCTTCCACCGGCGATCATGAGACAAAGTCCATGCATTGACCTCTCCGGAAATGTCGAGCGTCCAACGAGGAGCCAGCCCTACCTCCAAACTGGTATTTATATTTAGAAAAACATCGGATAAAATATTGGTCTTTACTGCCACATCTTGTGCACAAACCGGATGAGCCACAATATTCATGACTATTATCAGAAAAAAAATCCCTAGTTTCATCATTTATGTGTATTCTTATGCTAAAATATTGTTGTTATTTCCCATGAAATATCATCCAAACAGGTAAAGCTACAAACAGACATACATTTTACCGATAATCCAAGAATATAACTGTTTAAGTTTCCCTTGTAAATATGTTTATCCCCCAATCATATCCTTTTTATAGCCTTATCTGATACTTCTCTTATCAAGAAAAGTACCACTAATACTGAATATCTGATATTTACATATTTGCATTACATGGATATGTCATTCCGATTAACATTTGACAAAAAATGCTAATATTATTTGTTGTAAAATAAAAAAGTTTATTTAATATAATGAGAGATACCCTGTTTTTTGTAATTTTGCACCGTTTAATACTTTTCTTGATAAGAAAAGTACCAGATTAACAACGTGTTTTCATACTTTTTTAAGTCATTATAAGGAGTTGATAATAAGACTATTAGCCTTATCAATAACAGAAGTGTCCAATGAAGCAAGATAAATTTTCGTAGTATTCTCAGAATCGTGTCCCATAGCTTCGCAAATCACTGAAATAGAGATATTTTTACTTTTGGCTATACTTGCCCAAGCGTGGCGCGCAACATATGTTGTCAGCGTTACATTCAAGTTCAACAGTTTTCCAATCATTTTCAATTTCCTGTTGATTAAATGTGCCGCATTTTGATATTGCCGCCTCTCATCTTTTGCAATATCTTTTATTATCGGTAGCAGGTAAGGTGTATCTACCGTATCATACTTATTGATAATCTCCTGCATAGGCTTTTCCCATTTGATAAAAAGCTGCTGATTCGTTTTGTGACGCCGATAAGACAAAATACCGTTCCGGATATCTTTCTTTTTGAGAAACGCTATATCTACGAATGACATCCCACGGGTATAAAACGAAAACATAAAGATATCCCGGGCATAATCCATCGATGGAGAAAATTTCAATTCCAGATCCCTTATTTGACGGATTACTTTTATGGGCACAGCGCGTTTCATAGTCTTGTCAATCCCGGTATAAACATATTTGAACGGGTTACGTTGCACTGTCAACTCTTTATCTACGGCACGATTATATATTGCCCGCAAATTTCTCATGTAATAGGAAGAGCTGTTGGGACATACTCCGGCAGATTTCAAATAGGTTTCATACTCGACCATAAGAACAGAATCGATACTTTCAATAAGGATATCTCCACGTCTTCCCATGAAACGCTCAAAACTATTCAAGGCCACCGTATAAGTTTCAGCAGTACGCTCTTTACCAACCTGCTCCAGCTGCATAACAAGTTCCCGTCCAAACGAAAGGAAACCACCAGCTAAAGAATCCTGAAAAGACTTCACCACATCTTCTGAGGTAAAGGTAGCCGTAGTTCGCTTGAGCCTCAAAACAATTTCCCTGAGTCGGGAGTGATCTTCTAAAATACATTTTCTCATTGTGACCAAATAATGTGCACGTATTGCGTCATCAGCAGGAATGATGATTAACGACAACCGTTTGTCCCATTCTGAGGGAAAAAGCTTGTAACCGGTGTTTATGCACCTCACAACCCTGTCATGAATCACTTGATAAAACAAAGTCCCCTCTTTATCCAAAACAGAGGAAGGACGAAATTTGAGTTTTACTGTTGCCATATAAGCTATATTTTGAATTAAACAATTAGTGATATAACAAATATGGAAATAAAAAAAAGAGACTGAATAACTTTTTATTGTTAAACAGCCTCTTAATATTGTTTTTTTAGAGTTTACCCAGAATTACCTACCACTTGTAGTTAATACCGAAACTGAGCAGTTCCTTTAACTGGAAATAACTGTCACCTTCAGTGGGTTTGGAACTATCATCAAAACGGGTGTGAACGTAAAGTTTGGTAGAGAGATAACGGTTCAGAACAAAATTGAATGTGTTTTCCCATTCTACACGAGCCCAATGGTAGTTGGTCAGATAGTTGAGACGGGATTCCAATGACACGGCAGAAATGATATTCCAGTTAAATGTCGACTGCAACTGCGAACCGAAGTCATTCTTGGAGCATTTGCCTTTATCCAGACCGAATTTCGTTTCATCCACTTCCGAGTTGTCAATATAACGCAGGTTATAAGTCAATGGCGCCATAAAGACAGAAAGATTGAATTTCTTTTTATTCAGTTTATAGTCCATACCGATACTGACCGCCAAATCAGCCGGAGACATGAAAGCTGAAACCAGATCTTCGCTGTTGGCCTTGTATCCATTGAAAAACTGGGTTTTGAACTCAGAGGAGATCGTATAATACAAATTCTTAAAAGCTCTCAATCCCAGCTTGTTATAGATGCGAAGTTGGTCAGTTGTGAAGAGATACTTATGGTATTCGTCCGATGGAGTGGAAGTCATACCCGCTTTCGCTTCAAGCTGGTTTTCAAACAGCACTTTCTCATTGTCATTATAATTTGCGAAGATCAGAAAAGTAGCTAATCCGGAGAAGTTGCTCTCCCCTCCCTTATACCAGTTGTCCGAAAGGTGGTTCTGACTGATCTGTAATGAACCGTTACCTCCTACAACCCACCAGTTGGGACGGCTGATCTTGATATCGGCCTTTCCTACATTATCATTCATATCTTCACGTTGAAACAGATGAATCACATTCGCTTTGGGGGAGATCTTCGGTTTCACATCATGCCGGAAAACATCCCGACTCATGATACGGTCTTCCGTAGTAACAACCAAATTCGGATGTTGCAGATAAAGATCCATCAAAGCGTTATTGACTAATGCATTGGCACGTCGGGTTTTGGTAAACGCCAATGTGTCGTATGGTAAAAGTTCCGATGTCAGTTTGGGGGTAGTGTCCGGCTGCACAGGTTTCCATTCCAGTCTTGAATACTGCGCCATCGGGGCATAGTAATACGCCAAAGGAGTAAACAGACGGAAATAGTCGGGATCCGACGGAATATAACGTGGCGGTACAGACGGATCATTCAGATAATCCAATTGGGCTATATACTTATTATATAAATAAGAAACGGTATCCAATTGGGATGTCGGACCGGACATATTGAGTTTTAACATTAAATATTTCTGGAGTTCTGCCGAAAGTGTATCCGCTTTTACGACTTTGGCCTTAGCCACTACCGTTGAAGATTTGGGAAGTGAAGAATTGCCGGCATTTTCCTGTGCAAAAAGCGATAACGAAAATAACAACAGGATAAAAACTGAATATAAAGTAGTAACTCTCATCATATTTGTTTATGGTTTAGGCTGCAAAGCTACATTATTTTGTTCAGAAATCATAGGATTCTTTCAAAATTGCATTTTTTAATAAAATTGTAGAGACGAAAGTCTGCAATCTTCCTCTTTTTTTTATAATTTTGCGCTTTTTAAGTTCGTAAGATTACTACTAAGTAAACAATTATTAAAACAGTTATAGCTGTGGGAGAAACAAAGTATATTTTCGTCACCGGTGGTGTTGCCTCTTCATTAGGAAAAGGGATCATTTCATCATCCATCGGTAAGTTGCTGCAAGCAAGAGGTTATAATGTAACCATTCAGAAGTTTGACCCGTATATCAACATCGACCCGGGAACATTGAATCCTTATGAGCACGGAGAGTGCTATGTAACCGTAGACGGACACGAAGCCGACCTCGACCTGGGACACTATGAGCGATTCCTGGGAATACAAACGACAAAGGCGAACAACATTACTACGGGACGTATCTACAAGAGCGTCATTGACAAGGAACGTCGTGGAGACTATCTGGGTAAAACGATCCAGGTGATTCCTCACATCACAGACGAGATCAAACGGAATGTAAAACTGCTTGGTAATAAATACAAGTTTGATTTTGTAATCACTGAAATCGGTGGTACGGTAGGTGACATCGAGTCACTCCCCTACCTCGAAAGTATCCGTCAGTTGAAATGGGAACTCGGAAAGAACGCTCTTTGTGTACACTTGACTTATGTTCCTTACCTTGCTGCCGCCGGAGAGTTGAAAACAAAACCGACGCAACATTCTGTAAAGGAGCTCCAAAGTGTGGGTATCCAGCCGGATGTACTGGTATTGCGTGCCGAACATCCGCTAAGTGACGGACTGCGCAAGAAAGTGGCACAATTCTGTAATGTAGATGATAAAGCCGTTGTGCAGTCTATCGATGCAGAAACAATTTACGAAGTACCTATCCTGATGCAGGCGCAAGGACTGGACAGCACTATCCTCGAAAAGATGGGATTGCCGGTAGGAGAAACTCCAGGATTAGGCCCATGGCGTAAATTCCTGGAACGCCGTCACGCTGCAGAGACAAAAGAACCGATCAATATTGCGCTGGTTGGAAAATACGACTTACAGGATGCTTATAAGTCTATCCGCGAAGCTTTATCGCAGGCAGGTACTTACAATGACCGCAAAGTGGAAGTTCATTTCGTAAACAGTGAGAAACTGACAGACGAAAATGTAGGTGAAGCTTTGAAAGGCATGGCAGGTGTAATGATCGGTCCGGGATTCGGTCAACGGGGTATTGACGGCAAGTTTGTCGCTATCAAATATACACGTACGCATGACATTCCGACTTTCGGTATTTGTCTGGGTATGCAATGCATCGCCATCGAATTTGCACGCAACGTACTGGGATACGCTGATGCCAACTCACGTGAAATGGATGAAAAGACTCCGCACAACGTGATTGATATCATGGAAGAACAGAAAGCAATCACCAACATGGGTGGTACGATGCGTCTGGGTGCTTACGAATGTGTATTGCAGAAAGGTTCGAAAGCATATCAGGCTTACGGACAAGAACATATTCAGGAACGTCACCGTCATCGCTATGAGTTCAACAATGATTATAAAGACCGATATGAAGCTGCCGGCATGAAATGTGTAGGTATCAACCCGGAATCGGATCTGGTAGAAATCGTTGAAATCCCGGCTTTGAAATGGTTTGTCGGTACACAGTTCCATCCGGAATATGGCAGTACGGTACTGAACCCTCATCCGTTGTTCGTGGCATTTGTGAAGGCTGCCATCGAAAACGAAAAAACAACGGCAAAAGGCTAACAATACGCGGTAAACGACCGGTAGTTTGTAATTTTATAATTTGTAATTAAAATAAGAATGGATAAAAACACCATCACAGGTCTCGTTCTAATAGGCATATTATTGGTAGGATTCAGCTTTTTGAGTCGTCCAAGCGAGGAACAGATAGCTGCACAAAAAAGATACTATGACTCTATTGCCGTAGTACAGCAGCAGGAGGAAGCGCTGAAGGCGAAAACAGAAGCTGCGCTGGCTAACAGCCAAAAAGAGGTTGCATCGGCTGCCGATTCTTCTGCTTTGTTTTTCAATGCCTTGCATGGGACCGATTCTAAAATCAGCATCCAGAATAATGTAGCGGAAATTACTTTCGCAACAAAAGGCGGACGTGTCTATTCAGCCATGTTGAAGAATTATATGGCACAGGACAAAAAGACGCCGATTATGTTGTTCGACGGCGATGATGCTTCGATGAACTTCAACTTCTACAACAAAGCAGGAGCCATCCAGACCAAAGATTATTTCTTTGAAGCTGTAAACAAGACGGATAGTAGTGTTACCATGCGTCTGGCTGCGGATAGTGCAAGCTATATCGATTTCATCTATACGCTGAAACCGGATAGCTACCTGATGAACTTTGAAATCAAAGCGACAGGCATGGAATACAAGTTGGCAAGCACCAAGTATGTGGACATCGACTGGTCACAACGCGCCCGCCAACTGGAAAAAGGATTCACCTATGAGAATCGTCTGTCGGAACTGACTTATAAAGTAACAGGCGACAATGTGGACAACTTATCTGCTGCCAAAGATGACAGTCAGAATTTGCCGGGACGTATCGACTGGGTAGCTTTCAAAAATCAGTTCTTCTCTTCTGTATTTATTGCTGAACAGGATTTCGACAAGGTTTCCGTAAAGTCAAAAATGGAGCAGCAAGGAAGCGGATATATCAAAGATTATTCTGCTGAAATGAATACTTTCTTTGATCCGACAGGCAAAGAACCGACAGAGATGTATTTCTATTTCGGTCCGAACCACTTTAAGACGCTGAAAGCGCTGGATAAAGGCCGCGACGAGAAATGGGAACTTCACAGACTGGTTTATCTGGGCTGGCCGTTGATTCGCTGGATTAACCAGTTTATCACAATCAACGTATTCGACTGGTTATCCGGTTGGGGATTGAGCATGGGTATCGTACTGTTGATTCTGACCATCATGGTGAAAGTCGTGGTTTATCCGGCTACCTGGAAAACGTACATGTCTTCTGCCAAGATGCGTGTATTGAAACCGAAAATTGACGAAATCAGCAAGAAATATCCGAAGCAGGAAGATGCAATGAAGAAACAGCAGGAGGTGATGGGTCTTTACAGCCAGTACGGGGTAAGCCCGATGGGCGGCTGTCTGCCGATGTTATTGCAGTTCCCTATCCTGATGGCTTTGTTTATGTTCGTGCCGAGTGCTATCGAGCTGCGTCAACAGAGTTTCTTGTGGGCGGACGATCTTTCTACTTATGACGCTATCATCACATTCCCATTCCATATTCCGTTCCTGGGCAACCACCTTAGCTTGTTCTGCTTGCTGATGACGGTGACAAACATCTTGAACACGAAGTATACGATGTCTATGCAGGATACCGGAGCGCAACCACAAATGGCGGCAATGAAATGGATGATGTATCTGATGCCGATTATGTTCTTGTTTGTCTTGAACGACTATCCGTCAGGTTTGAACTATTACTACTTCGTGTCAACGCTGATTAGCGTGGGTACTATGATTCTGCTTCGTAAAACGACCGACGAAACTAAATTGCTGGCTATTCTTGAAGCGAAAAAGAAAGACCCGAAACAAATGAAAAAGACCGGATTTGCTGCCCGCCTGGAAGCGATGCAAAAGCAACAAGAGCTACTGCAGCAGCAAAGACAGAATAAAAAATAAGGAATTATTCCTGAATCATATTCTAAGAAAGCCGGACACCCTATTTTGGTTGCCCGGCTTTCTTTCTCTAAACAATATAATAAGATGAAAACTAAATATTCGTATAAACAAATCTGGACGATCACCTTCCCTATCCTGATCAGTCTGATTATGGAACAGATGATTGGTATGACGGACACTGCTTTTCTGGGACGTGTCGGAGAAATCGAATTAGGTGCTTCCGCCATTGCAGGTGTATATTACCTTGCCATTTTCATGATGGCATTCGGTTTCAGCATCGGTGCCCAGATATTAATTGCACGTCGCAATGGAGAAGGAAACTACAAGGAAATCGGACCCATTTTTTATCAGGGCATATATTTCCTGCTTGCCATGGCAGTGATTTTATTCACATTCTCCATCGTATTTTCACCATATATCTTAAAGAATATCATTTCGTCTCCTCACATTTACGATGCAGCCGAAAGTTATATTCATTGGCGTGTGTATGGGTTCTTCTTCTCTTTTGTCATGGTCATGTTCCGCGCCTTCTTTGTAGGTACGACACAAACCAAAACACTGACGCTGAACTCTATCGTAATGGTGCTTTCGAATGTGGTATTCAACTATATCCTGATCTTCGGTAAATTCGGTTTCCCGCAACTGGGAATTGCCGGTGCTGCCATCGGTTCGTCACTGGCCGAAATGGTATCGGTGATTTTCTTCATCATCTATACATGGAAACGAATTGACTGCAAGAAATATGCGTTGAACATATTGCCCAAATTCCATGGAAAAACACTGAAACGCATACTGAATGTTTCTGTGTGGACAATGATTCAGAATTTCGTTTCTTTGTCTACCTGGTTCATGTTCTTCCTGTTTGTGGAACATTTGGGAGAGCGGTCATTGGCGATTGCCAACATCATCCGCAATGTGTCGGGGATACCGTTTATGATTGCAATGGCATTTGCTTCCACCTGCGGTTCACTGGTAAGTAACCTGATCGGTGCAGGCGAACAGGATTGTGTACGGGGAACTATCAAGCAACATATCCGTATCGGATATATCTTTGTATTGCCGATCCTGGTGTTTTTCTGCTTATTCCCGGATCTGATTCTGCGCATTTATACAGACATCCCGGATTTAAGAGCGGCATCCGTACCTTCACTGTGGGTACTATGCTCTGCCTATCTGGTGCTGGTGCCTGCCAATGTGTATTTCCAATCGGTATCAGGTACGGGAAATACGCGGACTGCATTGGCTATGGAACTTTGTGTACTGGCTATCTATGTCACATACTCTGCATATTTCATTATGTACCTGCGGATGGACGTCGCTTTTGCCTGGACAACAGAATGTGTGTACGGTACTTTTATATTGTTGTTCTGCTACTGGTATATGAAGAAAGGAAACTGGCAGAAAAAGAAGATTTAAATCCTTTTTTCACTATCTTCGCAAGAAAATAAACATTTTATAAAATATATGAGACAAGCTAATTTATTTATGATGTCGGCAGCAATGTTGTTAGCTGCCTGCGGAGGAACCAAAGACGCAGGCAAAACAGATCAGGTGCTTATCGAGAAATCGGATATTAAAATCGAAGGGAAGCGCATGACTCCCGAAGCACTTTGGGCTATGGGACGTATCGGCGGATTCGCCGTATCGCCCGACGGAAAGAAAATTGCGTATACGGTAGCGTATTACAGTGTACCGGAAAACAAGAGTAACCGCGAAGTTTTCGTGATGAACGCAGACGGAAGCGAAAACCAGCAAATCACTCATACCCCGTATCAGGAAAATGAAGTGACATGGATTAAAGGAGGCACCAAACTTGCATTCTTAAGTAATGACAACGGAAGCAGCCAGCTCTATGAAATGAATCCGGACGGTAGCGGACGTAAGCAATTGACCAACTACGACGGAGACATCGAAGGTTATTCCATTTCACCGGATGGCAAAAAGCTGCTGTTTATTTCACAAGTAAAGACGAAAGAAAGCACTGCTGATAAATATCCGGACCTGCCGAAAGCCACAGGTATCATCGTGACCGATCTGATGTACAAACATTGGGATGAATGGGTAACGACAGCTCCACATCCTTTTGTTGCCGACTTCGACGGTAACGGTATTTCCAATATCGTGGATATCCTGAACGGCGAACCGTATGAAAGTCCGATGAAGCCCTGGGGTGGCATTGAGCAACTTGCCTGGAATACAACTTCGGACAAAGTGGCTTACACTTGCCGTAAAAAGACAGGACTGGAATATGCGATTTCCACCAACTCCGATATTTACGTTTATGACCTGAACACCCAAAAAACGGAAAATATCACGGAAGAAAACAAAGGGTACGATACCAATCCGCAATACTCTCCGGACGGCAAATATATCGCCTGGCAGAGTATGGAACGTGACGGTTACGAAGCCGACTTAAACCGTCTGTTCATCATGAATTTGGAAACCGGAGAGAAACGGTTTGTCAGCAAGGCGTTCGAATCGAATGTAGATGCCTTTGTTTGGGGAGCAGATGCAAAAGTGATCTATTTCACAGGTGTATGGCATGGAGAGTCACAGATTTATGCGCTTGACCTGGCAAATGATTCGGTAAAGGCCATTACTTCAGGAATGTACGATTATGAAAGTGTAGCTCTTTTCGGGGATAAACTGATCGCCAAACGTCATTCTATGAGCATGGGTGATGAAATTTACACTGTGGCACTGGATGGCTCTACTACTCAACTGACGCAGGAAAACAAGCAGATCTACGACCAGTTGGAAATGGGTAAAGTGGAAGGTCGCTGGATGAAAACAACAGATGGCAAACAGATGTTGACATGGGTAATCTATCCTCCGCAGTTTGATCCGAACAAGAAATATCCGACTTTGCTGTTCTGTGAAGGAGGTCCGCAAAGCCCAGTAAGCCAGTTCTGGTCTTATCGCTGGAACTTCCAGATTATGGCAGCCAATGATTATATCATTGTTGCTCCGAATCGTCGCGGCTTGCCGGGATTTGGCGTGGAATGGAACGAGCAGATCAGTGGTGACTACGGTGGCCAGTGTATGAAAGATTATTTCACTGCTATCGATGAAATGGCAAAAGAACCGTATGTAGACAAAGATCGCTTGGGATGTGTAGGTGCCAGCTTCGGAGGATTCTCTGTATACTGGTTGGCGGGACATCATGACAAACGATTCAAAGCATTCATTGCCCACGATGGTATCTTCAATATGGAAATGCAATATCTGGAAACTGAAGAAAAATGGTTTGCCAACTGGGATATGGGAGGCGCATACTGGGAAAAACAAAACCCGGTGGCACAGCGTACGTTTGCCAACTCTCCTCACCTATTCGTAGAGAAATGGGATACTCCTATTCTCTGTATTCATGGAGAAAAAGACTACCGTATTCTGGCTAATCAGGCAATGGCTGCTTTCGATGCTGCCGTGATGCGTGGTGTTCCTGCAGAGTTACTGATTTATCCGGATGAAAACCACTGGGTATTGAAACCGCAGAATGGGGTTCTATGGCAACGCACATTCTTTGAATGGTTGAATAAATGGGTGAAGAAAGCTCCATCTAAGTAAAATTTTAAAGCACAGATTATACGAATCTCACAGTCATTTGATTCACTAAAACTGCATATTTCATATAATCTGTGCTTAACGACTTTCCAATAAAGTAAAATAAAAGAAGGCTCTGTTCTCAATCTACTTGAGTTCAGAGCCTTCTCCATTGCATCCATCATAAATCGGCTAAATCTTACTCCGAATAAATATTTTCAATTTCTACAATATACATCTTGTGGAAACCGCCATGAGCACCACCGTACCACTTTTCCAATGATTCCTTATCCAGAAAACATTCCGGTTTGATACCGTCAGCATAAAGCTTCTTACACTCCAGGCTCAATCGTGCCTGCTCAAACAACACATTGCCATTTTCTGTAAACACTGGTTTCAATCCGGTCTCTTTTACTTTATCTATATTACGTCCCGACTTGGAACCACAAATAGCGTGAATCTTCTTATTTTCTTCCCCTAAGAAAGAAAGAGTCAGGTGATCGTTCTTCTCTACAAATTCATACGTATACCGTTCGGGACGGATAAAAACGAAAGCAACAGGCTTGTTCCACAGCCAACCGATGCCACCCCAACTTGCTGTCATCGTATTAAACTTCTCTTTTGTTCCGGCCGTAACCAGCATCCACTCTTTTCCGATCGCTTCGAAAAAGTTTTCTTTCAGGTCTTTTACTTCTAATTTCTTCATCTCTTTATTCGTTTCTAATTATTTCTGTTTTTTCAATTTTACAATCTCTCCCAAATAGGGAATCTCCACTGGAATCTTCCGTTTCTTTGCTTCTGCTGCAAAAACTTTCGGAGGATCGTGCAAAGGCTCGTCAGACAAGTCGAATGTGCCATAATGCATGGGAATGGTAAGACCTGCATTCATTTCTTCGGCAGCAGTCAATGATTCGTAAGGCGATATATGGTTGGGACGCATAAACCAGCGAGGTTTGTATGCACCGATACCTAACAAAGCATAATCCGGTGCTCCGAACAGATCGGGAATCTCACGAAAATGGCTGGAATAACCCGTATCACCACTATAATAAAGAGAAATCCCATCTCCTTGCAGCATAAAAGCTCCCCACAGTCGCTGACCGCCATCACGTACGGAACGTTTGCTCCAGTGTTGTGCCGGCAGAAACGTGATCTTCAACCCTTCATCTTCCATCTGTTGATACCATCCGGCTTCAATCACTTTCATTTCAGGGAACCATCCCTGAATCAGTTCACCAGTTCCCAAGCCGCAGAAAAGTTTCATTTGCGGGTTATTCTTCAGTAAGCGTGCTATACTCTGTTTATCCAAATGGTCAAAATGATCATGACTGACAAGTAGATAATCAATCTCCGTAAATATATCAGGATTAGCAGGAAATTCGCTCTGTCTTTTCACAAAAGGAATACTGCCGAACACCGGATCGAACATGATTCGCTTACCTGCTAATTGAAGAAAGAAAGAATTATGTCCGAGCCATATCAGGGAATCTCCTACCATCGCATCCAATGAGCGAAGATAACAAACTTTCGGGTCCCATTTCACCGTCTTCTTCTCTTTGCGTTGGGGATTGGGCGAAAGACGCCATTTCAACACGCTGCCCATCCCCGGACGGAAGCGATGCTGCCTGTTAAAAAAACGCCCGCGCACCATCGGATTTCCTCTCCAATACAGGGTCGACGCATTATATTTTTTACTATCTTACAACTTGTATTTTATTTTTATATTATTGACTATTAGTGTATTATCTATTGTATATGTCGATTATTTTCCTTATCTTTATAAGATATTATAAAACATAAACTAACATGAAAATTGGCATAATTGACCTTTGTAAACAAATAGAA
>OWIT01000181.1_pt1 | contig 37844 bp, 18 predicted proteins | sample 1732681 | NCBI WGS metagenome assembly OWIT01 (sample SAMN05065741, study PRJEB22554) | human gut metagenome | biome: ENVO:2100002; feature: ENVO:00000062; material: ENVO:00002003 | host: Homo sapiens | place: USA | reverse complement strand
ATGACCGCACACGGCGGAGCATTGGTAATAATTTTATCACAGCTCTTTATGAGGATGCGAAAGGAAATATCTGGGTAGGTACGGATGTAGGACTTTATATCTATAATCCGGAAAAAGATTCTTTCCGGCATTTTGCTGAATTGAGCGCAGAAAACACGAAAATAGAGCATACCGTAACTGCAATCTCCGGAGACAACAAAGGATGTGTCTGGGTAGCGGTAGAGTCGCAGGGACTATTTTGTTATGATTTGGAGGAAGGAACACTCCAGAACCACACATTGAAGAACTTTTCTTTTATCTCCACCAATGTCCAGTCTTTTGTTTTCGATAATAGCGGAACCCTCTGGATTGGCTGCTATGGCGATGGACTTTTCTATTCGAAAGACCGTCTGCAAACCCTTCATCCTTATGTTTCGCCTGTAGACAACCGGGAGACTTATGCGAATAATGTAGTAATATGCCTTGCGAAAGGAGCCTATAATTGTCTATATGTAGGCTCTTTAAAGGGAGGAGTGAAAGAACTGAACCTGACCTCTAACAAACTGCATGACTTACTTTCTGAAGATGAAAATGGAGAGTCTGTTTTTTGTCGTGAACTGCTGGTCGCTTCTGACAATGAATTATGGATTGGCGCAGAATCGGGACTCTATATTTATAATCTTCGAATGGGCAAATACGTTCATTTGCGCAGTTCGATCAACGACCCTTATTCTTTGTCCGACAATGCTATTTATTCATTGTGTAAGGATCGCGAGGGTGGCATCTGGATTGGTTCTTATTTTGGCGGTGTGAATTATTATCCTCGTTTTTATACGTATTTCGAGAAATATTACCCCAAAGGAACCGATAATGGTTTGCATGGGAAGCGAGTACGTGAGTTTTGCCAGGATAGTCAGGGTATTCTGTGGATTGGTACGGAAGACGGTGGTTTGAACCGCTTCAACCCCAAGACCAAAACTTTCTCCTTTTTTACACCCAGCAGTGCTTTTACAAATGTGCATGGCCTGTGTTTAATGGACGATCATCTTTGGGTAGGAACCTTCTCAAAAGGCGTGAAAGTAGTAGATACGCGTACGGGAGCTATCGTGAAAACCTATCAGAAAACAGATTCTCCCCGTTCATTGATAGATAATAGCGTTTTCTCTATTTGTCGGACAACGACAGGTGATATTTATCTGGGAACTTTATTTGGCTTGCTGCGATATAACAGGCAGTCTGATGATTTCGACCGGATACCGGAACTGAATGGCCGGTTTGTATATGACATAAAAGAGGATTCCGGAGGTAATCTGTGGCTGGCTACTTATGCCAATGGAGCTTATTGCTATAATGTGAGCGAACAGAAATGGAAGAACTATTTGCACGATGAAAATGATCCGAAAAGTCTCCCATACGATAAGGTATTAAGTATCTTTGAAGACTCTCACCGGCAAATCTGGCTGACGACTCAAGGGGGAGGCTTCTGCCGGTTCCATCCGGACACGGAAACATTTAGCAATTACAATCTGTCTGCCGGATTGCCGAACGATGTCGTTTATCAGATTGTGGAAGATAAAAATGGCTTTTTGTGGCTGACAACCAATAATGGTCTCGTTTGCTTTCAACCTGCAACCGGAGTCATGAAAGTATATACCACCTCCAATGGTTTGTTGGGTGACCAGTTTAATTATCGTTCGAGTTTTGAGGCCGAGGATGGTACGATTTATTTGGGTAGTATCGATGGCTTTATAGCTTTTAATCCCAAGAACTTCTCGGAGAACAAGTTTCTCCCCTCTATTGTAATTACTGATTTCTTTCTGTTTGGAAAGGAAGTATATGTGGGTGAACCGGGCTCCCCGCTGGAAAAGAGTATAACTTTCTCTGACCAGCTTGTTCTACAGTCCAATCAGAATTCTTTCTCTTTCCGTGTGGCAGCGCTGGATTTTCAGGCTCCTAAGACAAGTCGGATTATGTATAAGTTGGAAGGTTTTGATACAGACTGGTTGACTGTGAGTGAAAGCCCTGTTGTTACTTATTCCAATCTTCGATATGGTGATTATACCTTTCAAGTGAAGGTTTCCAATAGTGATGGCGTATGGAGTGATGATGAACTGTCATTGGAAGTGCATATTCTCCCTCCTTTCTATCTGTCTATATGGGCGTATGTTGTGTATGCATTGTTGATTGTTGGTTGCTCTGTCTATACATTCCTTTATTTTAAACGGCGGAGTAATAGAAAGCATCGTCGGCAAATGGAGAAATTTGAACAGGAGAAAGAAAGGGAAGTATACCATGCAAAAATTGACTTTTTTACGAATGTAGCTCATGAAATACGCACTCCTTTGACTTTGATAAAAGGACCATTGGAAAATATTATTTTAAAGAAAGAAGTTGATCAGGAGACACGTGAAGATTTGGATATTATGAAACAGAATACGGAACGTTTGTTAAACCTGACGAATCAGCTATTGGATTTCCGGAAGACAGAAAGTCAGGAGTTTCGATTGAATTTTGTTGAATGCAATATCACAGAGGTACTAAAGGAAACCCACAGGCGTTTTACTTTCTTGGCTAAGCAGAAAGGTTTGAAATTCCTACTGAATGTGCCTGCACAGGATTTTTATGCACATATTAATAGAGAAGCGTTTACTAAGATTGTAAGTAATCTGCTTAATAATGCAGTAAAGTATGCGGAAACTTACGTGCATATCTTTTTGGAGATCGATGATAGTGAAGAGAAGAAGGAATTCCATCTTCGTACAATAAACGATGGGGTGATTATTCCAGATGAAATGAAGGAAGAGATATTTAAGCCATTTGTGCGCTTTAATGAAAAAGATGACGGCAGAGTTACTACTGGCACTGGTATTGGATTAGCTTTATCTCGCTCATTGGCAGAGTTGCACCAGGGAAGCTTGACCATGTTGGAAGGGGAAGAGGTGAATTGTTTTTATCTGACACTTCCGGTAGCCCAAAACACGACGATTAAATTAGCTTCTGAAGTAACTACCGGAATCGAATCTGGAATAGAGGTACATACAGAACAAGCTGAAGATAGGGAAGATAGGTCGACAGTGTTGATTGTAGAAGATAATCCTGATATGCTTGCTTTTGTGGCTCGGCAATTGGCGGATAGCTATGCTGTCTTGACTGCTACTAATGGTTCTGAGGCATTAGAGATATTAGATGGGCATTATGTAAGTCTGGTGATTAGTGATGTTGTTATGCCAGTTATGGATGGTTTTGAACTGTGTAAGAAGATAAAATCTGATTTGACTTATAGTCATATTCCAGTGATTTTATTGACAGCCAAAACGAATATTCAGTCAAAAATCGAAGGTATGGAGTTAGGTGCGGATGCCTATATTGAAAAACCTTTTTCTGTAGAATATTTACACGCTTGTGCTTCTAATTTAATTCAGAACCGGGAAAAACTGCGGCAGGCATTTACGCAATCTCCTTTTGTGGCAGCTGATACAATGGCATTAACTAAGGCTGATGAGGAGTTTATACAAAGATTGAATGAAGTGATTCAGATGAATCTCAGTAATCCGGATTTCTGTATGGAAAATATGGCGGATGGTATGAATATGAGCCGTTCTAACTTCTATCGTAAGATAAAAGGTGTTTTGGACTTAAGCCCGAATGAGTATCTTCGTTTGGAACGCTTGAAAAAAGCTGCCCAATTGCTAAAAGAAGGAGAAAATCGGATTAATGAAATTTGCTATACGGTAGGATTTAATTCTCCGTCCTATTTTTCTAAGTGCTTTCAAAAGCAGTTTGGAGTATCACCAAAAGATTTCGTTGGATAAATATCGGATATTATGGAACGAACTTCTATTAAATATTTTGTGAATAATAGTTTGGGATTAGATAGGAATATTTCCTCTGTGGGGTTTGAAGAGATTCCACCTAATACTTCTTATCCTACATATAATCATTCTGCCGGCTATTATTTTAATCCTGATAAAGGGCGTGTTTTGAAAGAATATCAGTTAATATATGTCACAGACGGGGAAGGAGTACTGGAAACGGGGAGTGGGGGGATATTTACGATTAAACGGGGGATGATATTTGTGCTGTTTCCAGGAGAATGGCACACGTATTATCCAAATTATCAAACGGGTTGGAGCCATTACTGGATTGGGTTTTGCGGTTCCGAAGTTGATAATTGGATGAGGAATGAGTACTGTTCGCGAAAAAGTCCTGTTTTTAGAGTAGGCATCAATGACGAGATTGTTTTTTTGTTTAGAAAAGCTATTAATATAGCCAATGAGGAGCTGAGTTTATATCAACAGGTGCTTGGTGGACTGGTAACTTATTTGGTAGCATTGATGTGTAGCATTGATAAGAATCGTCGGGTAGAAACCGATGATTTTTCTTCTAAAATAGATTATGCTTGTGTACTTATGCGGGAATTAATAGACCAATCTATTTCTATGCAAGAGATAGCAGAAAAAGCGGGAATGGGATATTCTCTTTTCCGTAAATTGTTTAAAGAGCGAATGCATTGTGCTCCGGTGCAGTATCTCCAGAATCTTAGAATACAAAAAGCTATTGAATTATTAACCACTACAACTATTCCTATAAAGGAAATAGCTTATCTGCTGAACTTTGAATCGCCTGCTTATTTCTCTGCCCGCTTTAGAAAACAGACGGGGAGATCTCCTGTTGAATATCGGGACGAATTTTGTAGCAAATAGTTATATTGTTCTGGCAATAATTGAAAGTTCTTTTGTAGAATAGTTCCTAAATTTGTATCATAACTAAAAAACAGAATTTACGATGCAGAATAAAGTGAGAATAGGGCTTTTGGGAGTTGGGTTGGATACATATTGGGGACAGTTTGAGGGACTTCTTCCCCGCTTATTGGCTTATCAGGAGGAAATATGTGCGGGTATTGAGCAGATGGATGTAGAAGTCGTTAACGTAGGAATGGTGGACTCCCCACAAAAAGCAGGGGAAAGTGCATTATTGCTCAAACAGGCAGATGTCGAATTTGTATTCTTGTTTATTTCTACTTATGCTCTTTCGTCTACAGTTTTGCCTGTTGCACAGCAAGTTGGGAAGCCTGTAATCATGTTGAATATGCAGCCTGTTCCTGCTATTGATTATCAGAAAGTCAATTCAATGGGCGATCGGGGAAAGATGACCGGAGAATGGTTAGCTCATTGCCAGGCTTGTTCTGTTCCGGAGTTTGCAAGTGTATTTAACCGATCAGGCATTAGATATGATATCATAACAGGGTATTTGTCTGATCAATTGGCATGGAAAGAGATTGCTTCCTGGGTAGATGCTGCACGTGCGGTAGATGGAATACGTAAGAATCGCCTGGGGATTTTAGGACATTATTATTGTGGAATGCTGGACGTTTATACCGATGTAATGCAACAAAGCGCAATATTCGGAACGCATGTGGAATTGTTGGAAATGTGCGAATTAAAAGCTTATAGGGATGAAGTGACGGATGTTGATTTGAAACGTAAGTTGAATGAGTTTTATGATAAATTTGATGTAGAAACGTCGTGTGAGTCGGACGAACTAGTAAGGGCGGCACGTACTTCTGTAGCTTTGGATAAGCTGGTGGAAGCTCATCGATTGGGAGCGATGGCTTATTATTATGAGGGTTTCAATGGAAATGATTATGAGAATATTGTCACTTCGGTTATTGCGGGTAATACTCTACTGACAGGGTATGGAATACCTGTTGCAGGAGAATGTGAAGTAAAGAACGCACAAGCGATGAAAATAATGTCATTATTGAAAGCAGGAGGCTCTTTCTCCGAATTTTATGCAATGGATTTTAATGATGATGTAGTAATGCTGGGACATGACGGACCGGCACACTTTGCCATTGCCGAAGAAAAAGTAAAACTAGTGCCACTTCCGTTGTATCATGGTAAGCCGGGAAAAGGATTGTCTATTCAGATGACTGTAAAGCCGGGAAATGTTACGTTGTTGTCCGTTTGTGAAGGAAAAGACGGAGTTTTCTTATTAGCGGCAGAAGGAGAAGCTGTACAAGGAGAAACATTACATATCGGTAATACTAACAGCCGTTATCGTTTTCCATGCGGAGCTCGTCGTTTTATGGATATGTGGAGCAAGGCGGGACCATCACATCATTGTGCGATTGGGGTAGGACATAAAGTCTCAGAACTAAAAAAACTTGCGTTTCTCCTGAATATTCCTATTGTTATAATTGAGTAAAATAATTCCCTTTTAATAACTGTAAAATCATCTTATAATTATGGATAGAAGGACGTTTTTAAAATCTGCAGGAGCTAAGGGGGCGGCTGTAATGGCTACTTCTGTTGTGGGTACGGAAATGTTGCATGCAACAGAAGTCTTAGAGGAAAGAACTATTTCAACACCTAAACAAAAAACGACAGTGACTCGGCTGCCAGAAGACCTGAGTACGTTGGTAGGCGATGTGACTTTATTGGATAAACCTCAAAATCTGACAGTAGCTTGCTATACATTCCCTAATTATCATGCTTCTGCCATACATGATAAAATTTATGGACCGGGATGGACAGAATATAATCTTGTAAGGAGTGCTCGCCCATGGTATCCAGGGCATGCTCAGCCTAGGGGACCATTGTTGGGTGAACTCGATGAAAGTAAACCGGGGACATGGGAAAAATATAATGATTTATGTAAGCAGAGTGGGATTGATGTTCTTATCTGGGACTGGTATTGGTACGATAATGAACCTTGTCTGCATGAAGCATTAGAGAATGGATTTTTACGTGCTTCTAACAGGAATGACGTGAAATTTGCATGTATGTGGACCAATCATCCTTGGTATGTGCTATACCCTACCTCAATGACGAATGGGCATAATGCTTATCCTCCCAGTTTTGCACCTGCGGATAGTTCTCTGAAAGAGTGTTGGCAGAGCTTATCATATATTATATCCAGGTATTGTCATTTGGAAAATTATTGGAGAATAGATGGAAAACCCGTGATTTGTATTTGGGATCCTAATCGTTTGGAAAAGAATATAGGAGTGTCTCAGACTAAACAATTATTTGCGGAATTAACAGAGTTTGCCAGGAAACTGGGACATAAAGGCTTGCATTTTCATTCTTCAGGATTTTATTCTCCTAATTCTAAAGACGTGGGTTATAGTACGGCAGGCTCTTATAATCCTTTTACATGGGTTGCTGATAATTATCAGCCTAAAGACGTAGAATTGCCGGACTATGGAATAGCGGCTGCGGATGTAGCTTTTAAGTTGTGGCCGAAACATCATCATGATTTTGAGATTCCTTACTTGCCTTCTCTTTCTCCGGGGTGGGATTCCACTCCTCGATATATCCCGCCATTAGCACGGCCTGATAAACCTAATCGGGATAAATGGCCTGCTTGTGTAATTCTGGAAGGTGAGAATCCGGCATCTTTTAAAGCATTGGTACAATCGGCCTTTGCCTATTTAAACAAACATAAAGATGTACCACCAATTTTGACTATTGCCTGTTTTAACGAATGGACTGAAGGACATTACTTGTTACCGGACAATCGTTTCGGATACGGAATGCTTGATGCTCTGGCAGAAGCTTTGGGTAAGAAGAATAGTCACTCAACACATGGTATATGACCTATGTGAATAGCTATATATATTCTAGAGGAATGTGTATGGGACGTTTGTTTTATTAATTGGGATATTTATTTTATCTTGGAATGCTCGAATTCCCTACATTTGTAACATGGAACAAACTCCCAATAATACTAATAACATGAAAACATTTATAAACTCAGATAGATTTGAAAAAATGAAGAAAGCAACCTTATTTTTATCGTTGTTCTGTTTTGTAACTACTGGTTATTCACAGGTAACTCTGTCAGATAAACAGCAGGACAAAAAAAGTTTTCCAATCGTTACTTCTGCTGCTAAAGCAGTGGTTTGTTATGATAAAGCAGATGCGGAAGTGGTCAGAAGAACGGCAGGGCTGTTGGTGGAAGATGTAAATCGAGTCACTAATAAAAAATTGAAATTGGTATCTGATTTGCCGTCTAAACAAGAGTATATTATTCTGGCCGGAACTTTGGGAAAGAATAAAGCAATAGATAGGTTAGTGGCGAATAAGAAGATTGACGTTAGTAGAATTCGTGATGGCTGGGAACAATATGCGATTGATTTAATTGATAATCCTTTCCCGGGAATAAAAAAAGCATTGGTAGTAGCCGGTTCCGACCGCCGTGGAACAGCTTATGGATTGTTCTCTATCTCTGAAACCATAGGGGTATCTCCCTGGTATTGGTGGGCGGATGCTCCGGTAGTCAAAAAGAAATCTTTATGCTTGAATGTAAATACCTTCTCGTCTAAGGCTCCTTCTGTCAGATATAGGGGAATTTTTATTAATGATGAGGATTGGGGCTTAAAACCATGGGCTTCTAAAAATTTTGAACCGGAGGTCGGAGATATAGGACCAAAAACCTATGCGAAGATTTGTGAGTTGTTGCTTCGCTTGAAAGCTAATTATTTGTGTCCGGCCATGCATTCTTGCACGAAGGCATTCAATCATTATCCGGATAATAAATTAGTGGCGGATAGTTTTGCGATTGTCATGGGGTCAGTACATTGTGAACCATTATTGTTTAATAATGCTTCGGAATGGGATCGGAAAGCAATGGGAGAATGGAACTATGTGACTAACCGGGACGGTATTAATAAGGTTTTGCGTAAGCGGGTGAATGAGAATGGTAAATTTGAGAATGTGTACACACTAGCTATGCGTGGAATTCACGATGCTGTGATGGCTGGTAATTTGACATTGGAAGAACAGGCACGTGTACTGGAAAAAGCTTTTGATGATCAACGCGAGATTTTGTCTAGCGAAATGAATAAACCGGCTGACCAAATTCCGCAGGCATTTACTCCCTATAAAGAAGTATTGGAAACGTATGATCATGGAATGAATGTGCCTGATGATGTTACTCTGGTATGGTCAGAAGATGACTTTGGATATATGAAGCGTCTTAGTAATTCAAAAGAACGGAAACGCTCAGGGCGTTCGGGGGTTTATTATCACGTTTCTTATTGGGGGCCTCCAAAACATTATCTTTGGATAGCTTCTACGCCTCCCACACTGATGTATGAGGAGTTGGAAAAGGCTTATCGTTCTACTGCCGACAGACTTTGGGTTGTGAACGTGGGCGATATTAAGCCGGCAGAATATCATATAAATTTGTTCATGGATATGGCTTATGATATTGAAAGCTTTAATTATGATAATATTAATGCACATAGTGTCGATTTTCTTTGCCGTATATTCGGTGAAAAATATAGGGAAGATCTGACTGATATCCAGCAAACTTATTTTCAATTGGCTTTTGCTCGGAAACCTGAATATATGGAGCGGAGTACGGATACGGAGTTCTCTATTCAGAATTACAAGGAGGTTGACAGAAGATTAGCCGCTTATGAACGTATTGCTGCAAAAGCGGAGAGAATATTAAAAGAACTGGATAAAGAGGCAGTACCGGCATTTTTTCAATTGGTATATTATAATGTTAAAGGAGCGGCCTTAGTGAATCAGATGACATTAGGCGGGCAGAAGAATCGTCTCTATGCTGCTCAACAAAGAGCGACTGCTAATTTGATGAGAGATAAAGTTAAAGTGTATGGGGATAGCTTGGTTTTAGTAACAGAACAATACAATTCATTATTAAATGGTAAATGGAAAGGTATGATGTCTTTGATTCACGGTGGAGCTCGTTCTTTCGGGCGTGCAAAAGTTGATTCAGTGACATTAGAGTCTGTCCCTACATTAGGCGTATCTTGTGAGGGGGAGGATAATAAGAAAGGTGTAATGAGCTTTCATACAATACCCTGTTTCAATAAATACCTTCCGGATACTCATTATATTGATGTCTTTAATAAAGGGGTGGGAAGTTTGAAATGGAAAGCGACTCCTTCTGAGCCTTGGATTCTGATTGATAAAAAAGCCGGGAAAACACTTTATGAGGATCGAATTACGGTTTCTGTAGACTGGAGTAAAGCTCCTATTGGTGGAGACGGTTCCGGGTTTATAGATATTTATACAGATAATAATGAAAAGAAAACTGTATATGTGTCTGTGTTCAATCCTGCTGGCCCTTCAGTTGAAGAATTGAAAGGATTATATGTCGAGAGTAACGGTTATGTATCCATTGATGCTGCAAAATTTCATAGAAAGCAGGAAATTGGTGAGATTAAGTTCGATATAGTAGATGGGCTTGGATTTGACAATAAGGTTGTTCGTTTAGGAGACCCTTTTGCGAAAACACCTTATTATGACGGGCTACTGCTCACGTCCAATTATGTTGCTCCAGTGCGTGGCAACAAGTTTCCGGTACTGGAATATGACTTCTATTCTTTCCAGACTGGTCCTGTAGATGTATATACTTATATGTTACCCATTTTCCCATTGGATAATGAACATGGTTCACGTTATGGTGTAATGGTGGATAATAGTCCTGTATACTTGCCGGAGGCAGGTGCACCTTATTATAGTACTCTATGGATTCAAAGTGTGCTGGGAAACTGTAGAATCAATAAGACTACTCATTTTATTGATAAACCGGGTAAACATACGGTGAAGATTTATTGTGGCCATCCCGGAATGATGTTACAAAAAATTGTAGTTGATTTCGGAGGGCTGAAGAAATCGTATATGGGACCTGAATCGACCAGAATAAACTAAAAGAAATATGACAAAATTAAGATTGATATTATGGGGGTTGGCTGTAATAGTTTGTATGCCTGTTACCTTTGGTCAAGTAGTCTTGACTAAAGGTAACAGCAAAGCCAACGAATTTGGTATGATAAATCGGAAGAGTAATGCTCATCTTTATTTTGATGAACAAGACTTTGAAGTGGTAAAAAAGGCAGCTAATTTGTTTTCAGATGATGTGCAATTAGTGACTGGGAAGAAAATGCAAGTAGAAGCTACAAAAAATAAGTTAGCTTCGAATAGCATAATTGTGGGAACACTTGGACATAATAAGCTAATAGACAAATTAGTTGCTAAAAATAAATTAGACGTCAGGGCATTGGAAAATCGATGGGAGAGTTATTTGATAGAAGTCGTTCGTAATCCTTTCCCTGGAGTTAATAAGGCTTTAGTTATTGTTGGTAGTGATCGTCGAGGTACTGCTTATGGATTGTTTTCTATATCTGAGACAATAGGTGTTTCTCCTTGGTATTGGTGGGCGGACGCTCCTGTAGCCAAACATACTGAACTAAATCTTAAAGTAGATAAAATAATCTCTAAAGAACCTACAGTGAAATATCGTGGTATTTTTATTAATGATGAAGACTGGGGATTACTGCGTTGGGCAAAGAATACATTTGAAAAAGAACGTGGAAATATTGGTCCTAAAACGTATGCCAAGGTTTGTGAACTTCTTTTGCGTTTGAAGGCGAATTATTTGTGCCCGGCAATGCACGAGGCTTCTACTGCATTTAATAAAATACCAGAAAATAAATTGGTTGCCGACAGTTTTGCTATTGTTATGGGGTCTGTACACTGTGAACCATTATTGTTTAATAATGCTAGTGAATGGGATAAGAAAACAATGGGAGAGTGGGATTATGTTAATAACAAAGGAACACTTAACAGGGTGTTAAAACAGCGTGTCACAGAAAACTCTCCTTATGAGAATGTCTATACCCTTGCTTTACGTGGACTTCATGACAAAGCGATGGGGGGAAGTAATGATATGAAGGAGCGTGTGAAGATGTTGGGTGAGGCTTTAAAAGATCAGCGTCAGCTTTTGGCAGATGTTATTAAAAAGCCTGCTAATGAAATTCCGCAAGCTTTCACTCCTTACAAAGAGGTGTTGGATGTATATAGTGCCGGTTTGGATTTGCCGGAGGATGTAACTATCATCTGGCCGGATGATAATTATGGATATATGAAGCGTTTAAGTTGTCCTCGCGAGCAAAAGCGTTCAGGGCGTGCAGGAGTTTATTATCACGTTTCTTATTTGGGTAAGCCTCACGATTATCTATGGATGAGTACTACTCCGCCTGCATTGATGTATGAAGAACTTCGCAAGGCTTATGATGCAACAGCCGACCGAATCTGGCTGTTGAATGTCGGGGATATAAAATCATGCGAATTTTCTATGAATCTGTTTTTGGCAATGGCCTATGATATTGATTCATTTAATTATGATAATATTTCTCTTTATCAGGCTCGCTGGTTATCCAATATGTTTGGTAATAAATATTATGATGATTTTGTAGATATAACAAATACGTTTTATCACCAAGCATTTTCTCGTAAGCCCGAGTTTATGGGATGGGGATATCAATGGTCAACTAATAGGCATGGAAAAGAACGTAATACTGATACGGATTTCTCATTTGCCAATTATCAGGAAGCAGATTCACGATTAGCTGCTTATGACCGTATTGGGGCAAAGGTTGAGCGTATTTTGAGTGAATTGCCGGAAGAACAGAAAGCTGGTTTTTATCAATTACTTTATTATCCGGTGAAAGGTTGTGAACTGATGAATAAAATGGTCTTGAATGGGCAGAAGAATAGATGGTATGCTTTACAACAAAGAGCAGCGGCAAATGAATTAAAAAATCAGGTAAAGGTTTATTATGATAGTCTACAAACGATTACTCAAGGGTATAATTCTTTGTTGAATGGAAAATGGAATCATATAATGACAACACGTCAAGGATTTGCTGCTTCCTATTTTGAATTGCCTAAGTTGGAGACGGTAACATTATCCGATACCCCTTCTTTAGGAGTGTGGATAGAAGGGGAAGATGTGTTGAAAGGACAAAGTAGTTTTCATATGCTGCCTGCGTTTAATACCTATTTACGTCAATCGTATTTCTTTGACGTCTTTAACAAAGGTAAGGGCTCATTAAACTGGAATATTAAAACTTCAGAAAATTGGATACAGGTAAATAAAGAAAAAGGAAGCACAGCTTCTGAAGACCGGATATGGGTCTCTGTAGATTGGGCAAAGGTGCCGTCAGGAGAACGTATCTCGGGTATGATTGAGGTCACTGCTGATGGTGTGGGAAAAGAAAATATATACGTTTCTGTTTTTAATCCTGCTTCTCCTTCATTGACAGAAATGGATACTTTGTTTGTCGAACATAATGGATATGTTTCAATAAATGCGGCAGATTATCATAGAAAGGTTGAGAATGACGCTATTAAGATTATGACAATTCCTAATCTAGGCTTTGAAAATGCTTCTGTTCAATTAGGTAATCCTATTGCGCCTATGCAAAGAACAGGAAGTAGTATTGTACCGAGAGTTGAATATGATTTCTATACTTTCGGGCAAGGATCAGTGGATGTCTATACTTATGTGTTGCCAACCTTTACATTGAGTGCTGATAAGGATTATGCAGGTCATGAAGCTACTAATATTGAAACACGATATGGCGTATGTATTGATGACGGTCCGGTAATGAACCCCTCGACTTCTTCTTTCGAGTATGCGCAAATTTGGTATGAGAGTGCCTTGAAAAATTGTCGTATTAATAAAACAACATTGCATATCAATAAACCGGGAAAACATACAGTAAAAGTTTTGTGTGGTGACGCCGGTACTGTGTTGCAGAAAGTTGTATTGGATTTTGGAGGAATGAAACGTTCATATTTAGGGCCAAAGCCGACAAAAGCGAAATAAGAGGCTCAGATTATATAAAATTAATAATGACTTACAAGAAAGCTACGTATAGTAGTTGTACGTAGCTTTCTTTATATCTTATAGATGCTTTTTGAGACGCATTTTCTATTTATTGGGATGTTTATTCCATTCTCCAATAATCAAATAGCGTACTTTTGTATCAGTGAAATAACCCGATTATTAATTATAAATAGTTAACTTGTATTATGAAGATCAACACAGTCTTGTTCGTGCTATGTGCACTACTGTTCATAAGTTGTAATGATGATGAGCAGATGCAGTATGCAAAGATCTATTTTCCACTAGCCGCGTGGACAGAAAAAAACGATTTTTTTGTTGCTGATTTTAATTATGAGAAAGATACGACCTTCATTGTTGGCGCGTATTGTGGAGGGAGTATCCCTGTTCCCCAAGAAGTGAAAGTCTCTATTGGCTTGGCAACTGATTCATTAAGGAGACTCCAAGCAAAAGACCCTTCTTATGCTGATTATGAAGCACTTCCAGAAGGTAGTTATGAAATTACTCCGGCAGATATGGTTGCGGTGATTAAAAAGAATACAAGCAGGGGTGATTTGCAAGTTGTTTTTCATACTACTAATTTGGATCCGGCAAAGCAATATGTACTGCCTTTATGTCTGAAATCGACCTCTCATTATGAGTTGGCTCCACAGCATAGCTATCTTTTTTTGGGAATCAAGAAACAATAATTTAGCCTTATAGATGATGAAAAACTGTATTAAGTTTCACTTATTATCAAAACAAACTGTTTTTTTTAAATTACTTTGTTTTGTTGTTTTTTGTAATTGTAGCTTTTATGCCTCAGATGTGTTTGCACAGAAAAAGAAGCAGATAGTAGTAAGAGGTAAAGTCGTTGATCCTAAGGGAGAAGCGTTACAAGATGTGCTAGTAGATGTGAAAGAAACCTTAGGGTTTGTTCTCACAGATAAAGAAGGACGATTTACGATTGCCGTACCTGATGAAGAATCAAGCCTCATATTTACATTAGATGAGTATGAAAAGGCTACTGTTCAAGTCGGAAAAAAAAGAGACTTGAGTTTGACACTTTTTAAAGCGGTAGAAAAGTATGAAGATAGGACCATAAACTTAATGTATGGTACACAGAAAGAGTCTCGATTAGTAACGGCTGTAGAAACGGTGCGTGGGGAACAAATAGAAAATGTTCCGGTTATGTTTCAAAATGCAGCTATCGCTGGTTTAATGATGGGTGTTCAAAGTATTCAGACTACAGGTTTGCCGGGAGCGGATAATGCTAGTTTGTATGTGCGTGGACAACGTTCTTGGCGTAGTAGTTCTCCAGTTGCATATGTAGACGGACATTTGCGCTCTTTCTCTCTGCTCGATCCGCATGAGATAGAATCCATTTCGGTATATAAGGATGCAGGTTCTCTTTCTATTTTGGGACTTAGAGGAGCCAACGGAGCATTTATGGCAACCACTCGCCGAGGTAAAGAAGGAAAGCCTGTGATACGCTTTAATGCTCAATTAAGTCTCTCTAAGCCAACACAAAGACCAGAGTATTTGGATGCGTATCATTATGCAAAGTTGTATAATGAGGCTTTCTTGAATGATAATCCCGGAGAAGAACCTGTATATAAACAGGGAGATCTTGATTTATATTTAAGTGGTGAATCTCCTTATACGCATCCAAATGTAAACTGGATAGATGAAATATTAAAAAAGCAGACAATTGCGCAACGATATAACTTAAGTATTCAGGGCGGAAGTTCTAAAGCAAAATATTTTGTTAATTTCTCTTATCAGAATAATGATGGATTATATAAAACAGCCGGATTGAATTCCTATAACACAAATGCTAACTTTCAAATGTATTCCATTCGTTCTAATGTTGACGTATCGTTAACTAAGGATTTATTATTGTCTGTAGATTTATTTGGGCGACAACAACTGAGAAATAATCCGGGGAGTTCCATGAGTGCGGAAGGATTATTCAAAACGTTATATTCGCTTCCTGCCAATATTTTTCCATTAAATTATGGACCGGATAAGGTTGCGGGGACAAATGCATATCGTAAGAACCCTTATGGTATTCTGAATCATAGTGGATATTCTAAGTACATACATAGTACGATGGAAGCTTCGATGAAAGCAAACCAAAAACTGGATTTTATCACAAAAGGGTTGAGTATATATGCCTCATTAGCGTTTGATGCCCGTTTTGATAATACAATTGACCGTAGTAAATCTTATATGGTATATGAATACACTGGTAAAAATACTACAACTGGAGAAGATCTGTTCACAACATGGGGTGAACCAGGAAAACAGGTGAATAAAAATTCTTTTGGTGATAGTAAGGTTCGTATTTTCGATGTGGAAGCAGGGGTAGATTATACTCGTGTATTTGGAGAGAAACATGACGTTGCAGCTGTGTTAACCTTTAATCGTAATCAGCAGACTACGGATACGCAGCAGATGGCTAATTATCACCAAGGTCTTTTTGGGCGTGCTTCGTATGCTTTTGATTCTCGCTATTTGGCTGAGTTCTCTTTCGGATATCAGGGAACGGAACAGCTGCCACCAGAAAAACGTTATGGATTTTTTCCGGCTGTATCACTGGGGTGGGTTCTATCAAATGAGCCTTTTATAAAGAACACTATTGGGAATAGTTTGTTGAGCTTCGTGAAATTTTATGGTTCCTATGGGCTAACTGGAACGGATGATGGTCTTCCTTATTTCTATTATTTGCCAACATTGAAAAAAACGGGTTCAGATCGTTATCATTTTGGAATGAGTGGATCGAATGTTGGTGGCTGGGGAGAAGGCAGTGTCTTTAATCCTAACGTAACTTGGGAAGAATCGTTAAAATTGAATCTAGGGACTGATATTCGTTTATGGAAGGAACGTATTAGCTTAGGATTTAATTACTTTAAAGAGAAAACTTCACAGATATTAACGACACGATATACGGTGTCTACTCTTTCCGGGTATGGTTTTGGAGGACCGCTTGAAAATATTGGAAAGTCTGAAAATAAAGGTTACGAGGCACGTATCGCTTTTGCTGATAAACAGGGGGATTTTTATTGGACAATAGGTGGTAATGTTAGTTTTATAGATAATACTATTATATTTAACGATGAACAGCCGTACCCGTATGACTATCAAAAAAGAGTAGGGAACTCGATTAATGATTTATATGGATATGTATCTGACGGACTCTATATTGATGAACAAGATCGATTGAATAGCCCGAAAACAGACTCTGGAGCTGCTTATGCTGGTGATATTAAATACCGTGATTTGAATGGAGATGGTGTTATTACTGAACAAGATCAACGTAAAATAGGTGACTCAAACTTGGCAGAATGGAGTTATGGTTTCTTTGTCGGGGCTGCTTATAAGGGTTTAGATGTGAAAGCTCTTTTTACAGGAGTTGCAGATAGGGATTATACATATGCTGATCTTAATATTATGGCCTTTAAAAATGAAGCGGGCAATGGAAATGAATGGGGTGGAGGTAGTGTGCAAAAATATCATTGGGACAATCGTTATAATCCGCAAGATCCTTCCACTTGGCATACAGCTAGATATCCTCGTCTATCGTTGTTAGGTGGTACGCACAATCGTTTGGATTCGGATTTTTGGCAAGATAATGGAGATTTCTTGCGTTTAAAAACCTTGGAGATAGGTTATACGCTTCCTCAACGCTGGACTCGGAAAATTAAAATATCAAAAGCCCGTGTTTTTTATACCGGATATAATCTTTTTACTTGGCATAATATGCGTATCGTTGATCCTGAGAGTCAACCTGGAGTATGTAACTATCCAGTGCAAAAAGTATCAAGCTTTGGTTTAAGTCTTCAATTTTAATGGATATGGATATGAAAAGACAGATAATGGTATTATTTATGGGGTTGGCATTATTTTCTTCTTGTTATGATGCAATGAATGAAGTTCCTTTGGAAAGAATGCCGCCTGAGATAGCCTTTAAAGATAGTTTGAAGGTCGAGATGTTTGTGAATGAGTTATATGTTGGCTTGAATACGGGAATAGGAGGATATAATAGTTTTGGTGGTGGCTCTGCTAATCAAAACAGTTTCTTTGATTGTGTGACGGATTTGGGGGTACTTTCGCCAAGGGGAACGAATACTGCTGTTAATTCGTTTACACGTGCTACATTCCATTCAGGGTCAGGAGGAAATACAGATAGTCGCTGGGCGCAGGTTTATCAGTATATACGTAAAACAAATCTTGTATTGGAATATATTCATTATTGTGATAATCTGTCTGAATCTAAAATGGCGCAATATATTGGTGAGGCGAAGTTACATAAAGCATTGTTGCATTATGAGATGTTGAAGCGATATGGAGGCATTACTATTATGGATGATCTTTTTGAAGGAGGAAATATAGAGTTGCCTCGTAATACATTCGAGGAATGTGTAGAGTATATTGTTCATTTGTGTGAAGAAGCAGCGGGTGGACTTCCTTTACGTTACCCAGATAATGATTATGGACGTTTGACAAAAGGAGCGGCTTTAGGTTTAAAAGCGAAGGTTTTACTTTATGCGGCTAGTCCCTTGTTTAACGAAAATCCGATAGCAGGAACGAATGAGATACAACGCTATGCATCGGCTGATAATACTCGTTGGGATCGTGCAGCAAAGGCAGCACTTGATGTAATAAATCTGAAGATGCCGGACGGTAGTCCGGTTTACGAACTTTTTCCTTCTTATGAACGTCTTTTCTTTACTCGTGAGGAGAACCGTGAATTTATGATTATGAGAATGCAAGGAATGACAAATAATGTTGAAGTACGTAATGGACCGGCTGGCTATCCTGGAGCGACTGGAAATACAAGTCTGACGCAAGAGTTTATTGATATGTTTGAATTGACGAGTGGTAAACTTCCTAAAGATGATACAAATTACGATCCGCAAAAACCATGGGAAAATCGATGTAAACGATTCTATGCTTCTGTTCTTTATAATGGAGCTTTTTGGTGGGATAGAGAAGTTGAAACTTTTGTAGGCGGAAAAGATTATACAGCGTTAAGCTCTACAGCGAAAGGCTGTGTAACTGGTTATACGTTACGTAAGCACTTAGACCCGGAAGTTCGCATCTCTGGTGTGCAGAAGAAGACGTATCATGATTTTCCTTTATTGCGTTTTGCGGAGATATTATTGACTTATGCGGAGGCGGCGAATGAATATAATGGAATGTCTGATGATGATTTAGTCGATGATGATATGGTTTATTCTTGTGTCAATAGACTACGTGAACGGGCTGGCTTACCTATGATAGAAGATAAAACTAAAGGAGAGATGCGTGAAATCATTCATCGGGAACGTACTGTTGAACTTGCTTTTGAATGTGTGCGTTATTTTGATTTGCGGCGATGGAGAGAAGCAGAAAGAGTTTTGAATCGTCCTGTGCATGGTGTACAAATTACTAAGGATGTGGAAACTGGAGACTTTGTTTATAGTGATCCGATAGAAGTTGAGGAACGTATATTCCCTGAAAGGTGTTATTATTATCCGATACCTCAAAGTGAATTAAATAAGAATGCGGCTTTAACTAAGAATCCCGGTTGGTAACTCAGTGTTGTAAGATCAAATGAAAAATGAATTTATGAAGAAAATTTTATTAACCTTAATAGTCGTAATAGCGGGAGGTATATTCAATTCGCTATGTGCTCAATCATTTACAGTTACCGGTACAGTTGTTGATATGAATGATGAAACAATGCCGGGGGTAAATATTGTAGAGCAAGGGGTGCCTACTAATGGTGCTATTAGTGATGTAAATGGTAATTTTAAAATTACTGTTGCAAGTGCTAAAAGTATTCTGGTATTTTCTTTCATTGGCTATGAGAATCAGGAATTAGTAGTTGGTAAACAACGCAAACTTGATGTGAAAATGCTAGAATCTGGTGTAAGCCTGGAAGAAGTGGTAGTAGTAGGTTATGGCTCACAAAAAAAGGCTTCTGTTGTTGGAGCTATTTCTACAGCTGATGCCAAAGAATTACAAAGTACGGGTACCACAAACTTGACACAAGCTATCGGTGGAAGAATTGCTGGAGTTATCTCACGTTCGCCGGGAGGACGTCCGGGTGACGATGATGCGTCAGTGTATATTCGTGGAATTGCCAGTTATAATTCGGGCACGTCCTCACCATTAGTATTAGTAGATGGAGTTGAACGTGATTATTCACAAATCGATCCTGAAGATATTGAGAGTTTTTCCGTATTGAAAGATGCTTCTGCTACGGCTGTCTTTGGAGTGCGTGGAGCAAATGGCGTGATTCTGATTACGACTAAACGTGGTGAGACAAGTAAGCCGGTAGTTGATTTGAGAGCATCATTCACAATGAATACTCCTATTAATTTGCCAGAAAAATTAGGGGCTTACGATTTTGCCCGTTTGAAAAATGAAGCATTGATGAATGTCGGTGAAGTGCCAGAGTACAGCCCCTATGATCTTGAAATGTATCGTACGGGTGAAAGTCCTTATACCCATCCGGATAATGATTATATCGGTGATTTATTAAAAGATGTCACAACAAAACAACAGTATAATTTGACAGTACGTGGCGGTACACCTTTTGTCCGATATTATGTGTCAGCCAATTATGTACATGAAAAGGGAATTTATGAGACATTTAATAATGATGATTATGATTCTAATGTGTACTTTAAACGCTATGGTATGCGTACAAATTTGGATTTTAACGTAACGAAAACAACGGTATTTGGCGTCGATCTGTCAGGGAGGTTGGAAGAAAGGCATGATAATGACGCAGAAAAAGGCTTATATGAGAGTATGGTGCGCCTACCGCCCAATTTTTTGAATTATGTGAATCCGAATGGAACTTATGGTGGTAAACTTAATGCAGTTAATCCTTATGCTGCTTTGTCAAAATATGGATATAATCATTCAAAACGTAATGTATTTGAAGCTGTTGTTAAGTTAAATCAGAAATTAGATTTTATAACGAAAGGGCTTTCTGCGAGAGCAATGTTTGGTTTTGTATCCAATATGGCATCACGAAGGGATGTAACAGAACGTCCTGAGTTATGGGAATATACAAAAGATGGACAATATGCAATTGTAAATGAGGAGACACCGCTTAGAATTGATACGTCAGCAGGACCTCATAGAAGGAATATAACAACAGAATTTGCAATTAATTATGACCGAAAATTTGGTTCGCACGCTGTGACCGGGTTATTGGCGTTCAATCAGTTGGCTCAATATAGGGATGAACAGCTTCCTACAGGATACATCAACTATGTGGGACGTATTACTTATGGATATAAAAGCCGGTATTTGGCTGAATTTAACGCTGGTTATAATGGTTCTGTACAGTTTGCAGAAGGTAAACGTTATGGGTTCTTTCCTGCTTTTTCTTTAGGTTGGGTCGTTTCAGAAGAAGGGTTTTGGAATAAAGGAAATAAGATCTTTAATTATATGAAAATACGTGGTGCTTATGGCGAAGTCGGTAATGATAAAATAGGTTCTGATAAGTATTATTATTTACAAACATACCCGTTGTTGACTTCGAATCGCCCTTCATTTGGTTTAACTAATAATCCTGAAAATCGGATTTATGAAGGTAAAGAAGGGAACACAGATGTGACATGGGAACGTGCTCGTAAATTGAATGTTGGTATTGATATGCGTCTTTTTGATAGTAAATTGGCGTTAACTGTAGATGCTTTTACCGAGACTCGAGTAAATATTTTAGATTATGACCGATCGATTTCTACAATTTACGGGATGTTGGGTGCAACTGATTCAAATAAAGGATTTCCACCACAAAATTTAGGAGAGGTACGTAATTCAGGTTTTGAACTAGATGCGTCATTTAATGATAGAGTAGGGAAGTTATCCTATTACGTAAAGGGTAATGTTTCGTTTGCACGAAATAAAATACTAAAAAAAGGAGAAGAGCCACAAACTTATTCTTGGACGTCGGCTATTGGACGTAAAGTGAATCAACGTTTTGGAATGGTTGCAGATGGTTTTTATAATACGCAGGAGGAGATAGATGCTTTGCCTTCTCGGTTTTCCAGTAATTTGAAGTTAGGAGATTTGAAATATCGAGATGTAAATGAAGATGGAGTGATTGATAGCTATGATGTAACTGCTATTGGTAAGACTCGTTTGCCTGAGATTATGTATGGTTTAACGGTGGGGGGTGAATGGAAAGGGATTGATTGGCAAATATTTTTTCAGGGGGCAGCTATCACAGATATGTATGTGAATGGATACGGTTATTGGGAATTTACCAATACGGGGAGTGTCATGAAACATCATCTTGGGAGATGGACTCCAGAGAATAAAGAAAACGCTACTTATCCAAGTTTATCTCCGGCCACTTCAAAACAAAATCATCGATTATCTACGTTTTGGTTAAAGAATGGGAACTATCTACGTCTGAAGAACATGCAGATTGGCTATACATTGCCTTCTGGCTGGACAAAAAAGGCTAAAATAACTTCGGCTCGTATATATGTGAGTGGAACGAATTTGTTGACATTTGCTGGATTTAAAGAATATGATCCGGAATCCAATGATGGAGGAAATACTTCTTATCCTCAGATGAGAAATTATAGTGTGGGATTAAATCTTAAATTTTAAAACCTGTCAGATATGAAATTGAAAATTTATACAATATTAAGCTTAGTTCTTGTCATGATGGCTTTTAGTTCATGCTTGGATGCTTCTTCTTTAATGGACAAGGAAGATGTGGGAGATTTATATGAAAAAGATGTGTTTAAAGATCCTACATATGCTCGTTATTTTGTGAATGATATTTATTATTCGCTTCCAAAGGGGGCTGAGGTTCCTGGTTCATGGAACGGTGCCTATCTTGATTGTGCTACAGACAATGGAGAAGCTCGTAATTTGGAATCGGATGCCCAAAGATTTAATGATGGCAATTGGAATGCTGAAAGTGTGCCGTTAGGAAGCATTTGGTCAAAATATTATGCATCCATTCGTGCTTGTAATAAATTTATAGAGAATTATGATTATATAGAAGAGAGGGATGGTGTAGCAACTCGTATTGATTTGGAGTATTTGCGTGCGCAAGTGATCTTTTTACGTGCATTTTTTTATGCAGAATTACTGAAGCATTTTGGTGGTGTACCTCTTTTGGATAAAACGTTGCATTTTGGGTCGCCAGAGTTGAAAGAAGCTAAGCGTGCAACTTTTGACGATTGTGTGAAATATATATTGAAAGAATGTGATGATGCCATTGCTGTTTTTCGCAGTGTGAATCAGGATTGGGCTAGTAATAATTTTGGGCGCGCGAATGATGGTGTGGCATTAGCTTTGAAAGCTAAGGTATTATCCTTGGCTGCCAGCCCTTTGTTTAATCGCCCCAATGATTATCCGCAATATGATTCTCAAGATCCTAATAAAGATTTGTGGCGTTATTCTGATTATGATAAAGAACGTTGGAAGGACGCAGCCAAAGCGTTAAAAGCTGTGATTGATTTAGGACGCTATGATTTATATAAAAAAACAAATGGAACAAAATCTGCTTATGAAACTTATTTTGTGACACGTAACACTGTTGAAGAATCTATTTTCCCTTTCTTGAAAGGTCCTACAATAGATATATATTATCAGAATTTGCCATTTAATTTTTTGCTTGTACGTGGAAAAGGAGGGCCTGTATGTTATAATTTGCCTACGCAAGATTTGGTAGCAGCTTATGAGATGAAAAATGGCATGTTACCGGAGCAAGAAGGTTCAGGATTTCGTCCGTTACATCCTTTCTCTGGGCGTGATCCTCGCTTAGAGGCTACAATATGGTATGATGAGGCAACTTTTTGCGGCATAGAATTTCAAACCTGGAGACGTGATATTGACTCTGAGAAACCTTGGGGAAAAGATTATATACGCGGATATTCACGCACGGGCTTTTTCTTGAAAAAATTCATGGATAAGGATTTGAATCCTACTGAGAATGTGACGGTACCTAATACTTATCCGATTATTCGTTATGCTGATATTCTATTGCTATATGCTGAAGCTTTGAATGAATATTATGACGATCCTTCTTCAGTACCTGACGATGCTGTTTGTTGGGCCATATCAGAGGTACGTGCTCGTGCCGGAATGCCTGATGTACGTACTACTTTTGCCAATCGTGGCTGGGCTTTAACTCAGGAAAATGTTAGAAATTTGATCCAAAATGAGCGTCGGGTTGAATTTGCTTTTGAGGAATATCGTTTTTGGGATGTGCGGCGTTGGATGATTGGTGGAAACACACAAAAAGTAGTACACGAACAAGATATTATATTGAAAGAGGATGATAAGACGAAAGAATATGGTGTGAAGGAGATAGAAAAGCGTAGTTATGAAGATCGGATGAATTTAATGCCTATTCCGCAGTCTGAGATAAATAAGAATAAAAATCTCATTCAGAATTGGGGTTGGTCACCACGTGTAATAGATTAATTAATTTAAAGAACGAAAGAGTATGAAAAATAAAGTTTTCTTATTTCTGATGTTAACAATAGTGTCTTTGTTGATTAGTGCATGTAAGGAGGAGGAAATAGTAGAGGCTTCTGTACAGGTAACTACACAGGGATTTGCTCGAGTGGGACAAAGTACTGCTTTTGTTAGTGCATATATAACGAAGGGAATTATTCCTGAAAATGCGATGACAGGCTTTTGTTGGAGTGAAACTCCTTCTCCTACAGTAAAGGATAGTAAGGTTGAAGTATCAAGTGATTTAACAGGTAATAGCTATATGTTGCAGATGACAAGACTATCCCCCTCCACAGAATATTATGTGAGAGCATATATTCATGATGGAGGTTATGTTTATTATGGCAATGAACTGAAATTTACGACAAAAGAAATTCCGGGTGACGGTTGGTGTGTAATTGATGATGTAACCGATATAACTCCTACTACTGCAACAGCATTAATGCAAATAGCAGACAACGGTGGCATGGAAATAGTAGAGTATGGCGTGTGTTATAAAGAGACGGATACTGAGTTTGCTCCTCCTGCCATTGATGAGCCCACCATTGATGGGAAGAAAATTGTTGCAGATGCTGGTGGTGCTGCTTTTGATGCGTTTATAGAAAATTTGAGCCAAAATACGAATTATTTGGTTCGTCCTTATTTTAAGACAGAGACAGGTGTGGTATATGGTGAAACAATTTGGTTTAAAACGATGAACTTTATTAAAACCGGAGATGTTTTTCCCGGTTATCAGAGTGCTTATTTATATGGTGAAGTTTTAATGGATGCAGGTTCGCCTACAGTAGAGCGGGGAGTTTGTTGGGGAACAACCCAGAATCCGACCCTTGAAGAAGATGCTTACCAAAAAGTAGAAAAAGGTATCGGGAGCTATTATTCTATTGTCGGTGGCTTGAAAAAGGGAACGACTTATTATGTTCGTGCTTATGCTAAAAATGCAGATGGAGTATTCTATGGTTTACCTGTTGAGTTTACGACTAGGACTGGAAATATACTACCTGGATTAACTATGGATCAAATGGTATTGGTAGAGGCAGGTACATTTATGATGGGGGAACCTAAGACAAATGAGATACCTTCAGCGATAGACGGTACAACATATGGAAAAGAGCCTGTCCATGAAGTTAGTATTACTAAAGATTTTTATATAGGTAAGTATGAGATTACTAATGAACAGTTATGTGTCTTTATGAATGTTTACCAAAGCGCAAGAACGCGCTCAGCAGTAGCGAAGGCTTTATTTAATAGTAAGCGGGCTGCATGGGCTTTTGATGTTTCCGGAACATTGCCAAATCAGGTTCATACGCCTAAAAGTGGAAAAGGGAGAAATCCAGTAGTTAATATTACTTGGGCATGTGCTGAACAATATTGTGAATGGCTTTCTGCCGAATTAGGAGTAAAAGTGCGTCTTCCAAGTGAAGCAGAATGGGAATATGCGGCTCGGGGTGGAAATAAGAGTAATGGATATATTTATAGTGGGAGCAATGTGCAATCTGAAGTTGCAGTATTTACTTCCTCAAAGATAGGTACGAAGCCTGTAGGAAGTTTGGCTCCTAACGAATTGGGTATTTATGATATGACAGGAAATGCGTTTGAATATTGTCGTGATGCTTATGATGCAAATTTTTATATGGATCAAGTAGGAAAAATCACCGAAAACCCTTATAAAACGAATTCGGGAGACCCTGCTATTGTAATTCGTGGGGGAAGTTTTAGGCATGACAAATATTTTAGGGTCTCAGCGCGTGGCAGTGCAAAACATAAAGGAGACTGCGGTGACTATAGTGGTTTTCGTATTGTGATGGAGAAGCTTCCGGATAATATATAAATGGGGGAAGAAGGTACATCACAATCTTCAAATAGATTTTGATAATAGTTTCTTATTGCTTTCCTTTTAGTAATTAAAATTATGAATAGATTATTGTATATAATATTGTTGCCTTTTCTTTTATTGGCAGTAGCTTGCGATGGAGCTGATGATTCACCAAGTAGGGAAGGAAGCTTTCAGACGTTAGTTGGTAAAAATTATTTATCAGTGTTACCGGGCACAATTCAGGTTGGAAACTTTGCTGGTACATTTAAACTGAGTATTGCAACAAACTTAGTATGGAGTGCTGTAACTGAAGATGAATGGATTCAATTGCCGGCTCGGTCGGGAGGAAAGGAAGTTTTAACTGTTAATTATGCGGCAAATGATGATGTGACTACTTCCCGTAAAGCTAAAATAACATTTTCAGCCGAAGGTGTGAATGATGTGATAATAGAAATAGTACAAAGTGATAAGACATTTATAAATCCTATAGCTGGCATACCGGATCCATGGATTATACAGCATCAAGGGGCTTATTATGTTTGCAAGGCTCACTATAATGGTATTAATGTCTCAAAATCTGATAAACTAACAAAGATAAATCCAACTAAGGCTATTTGGACTGCACCGAAAGACAATGGGACGATTAAACCATGGAATACTTCACATATATGGGCACCGGAATTGCATTTTATAGATGGAAGTTGGTATGTATATTATGCGGCAGGACGCCCCATAGAAGAGAGTGGAGGGAGTTATAAAATGCAACGTACCGGTGTACTTCGTTCTAAAACAGCTGATCCGTTGGGAGAATATGAAGATATGGGTATGCTTTATACAGGGGATAACTATGTAGCGGGCATAGTGCCTACAGTCGACAATACATGTTATGCGATTGATATGGGTGTTTTAAAGATTGAAAACAAATTATATGCGGTTTGGTCTGGTACTATAAGTAAAGAGACAGGAGGAGACCAACGTATATATATTGCAGAAATGAGTAATCCATGGACAATTTGTTCCAATCGGGTGCAAATATCCCAACCTGATCAGTCGTGGGAACTTGTTTCCGGTAAGGTAAATGAAGGACCGGCATTTTTGCAGCATGATGGTAAAGTTTTTGTCGTGTATTCCTGTAATGGTTCTTGGACGAAAGATTATCGTTTAGCATATCTTATGTTGAACATTGGTGATGATCCGCTGAATCCGTCTAATTGGAAAAAATCTCCGAACGCAGTTTTTTATCGTTGTGATGATACCGTGAACGAGGATGGAGTAAATGGAGTTGGACATTGTAGTTTTACGAAATCCCCAGATGGTACGGAAGATTGGATTGTTTACCATGTAAAGAATCGTAATCATGGAAGCTATGGGACTGGACGTTCTACATTTATGCAGAGATTTACTTGGAATGCGGATGGAACTCCCAATTTTGGTACGCCGGTAGGATGGGGAGAGCCAATAGTCGTTCCTTCTGGAGAATAAAAATAAAAGGATATGAAAGGAAAAATATATTCAACGGTTTTGCTGTTAGGTATTGTGCTGCCGGATATTGTTCAAGCAGATACACTTTCTACTACAAACAAGCCTAACATCTTGATATTTATTGCAGATGATTTAGGATGGGAGGAGGTTGGGGCTTATGGGCATCAGGTGGTGAAGACACCTAATATCGATTGGCTTGCTCAAAACGGTCTCCGTTTTGATAATTTCTTTTTGACTGCAAGCTCTAGTAGTCCCAGTCGCTCTTCGATATTCACGGGAATGTATCCGAGCAGTACGAGAGCGCAGAACCTGCACGATAAATTGCCACCGCAAGCCACTCTTTTTCCTGATTGTCTTCAGGAGAATGGATATTATACAATGCTGGTCGGTAAGAACCATGGTACAAATACTCCAGAGATAGAAAAGCGGTTTGATTATCTAAAGTCAACCGGCAAACCCTGGAAAATGGGGAAATTATGGGTCGACGCCTTGCGCCAACGACCTGCGGCTAAACCATTTTTTATGTTTGCAGCTTCTTTGGATCCCCACCGCCCCTATAAGCAAGGAGAGTATATCGACCCTTATCAACCTTCGGAGGTCGTTGTGCCGCCTTATTTTCCAGACTCTCCGGAAATGCGGGAGGATATAGCTGATTATTATAATGAAGTGTCACGTTTTGACAAGCATATTGGTGAGGTACTTGATTTATTGCGAGAGGAGAAGGAACTGGAAAATACGATAATTATTGTGATGACAGACAACGGAAGACCTTTCCCGCAATGTAAGACACGGGTAAATGTGCAAGGTGTGAAGTCTCCTTTTATAGTCTATTATCCGGCCATTGTAGAAAAAGGAAGTGTGACGGAGAGTTTGGCAAGTGCAGTCGATATCGCCCCTACTCTTCTGGAAATAGGTGGAGCGAAACGTTCGCCGGGCTTGCAGGGAATAAGTTTGCTTCCTATATTGAGGAACCCAGAAACCGAAGTCCGGGAATATGCTTTTGCGGAACACAACTGGCACACCTTCAGGGCTTATGAACGCGCGGTTATGACAAAGGACTTTGTTTATATAAGAAATTGGCTGCCTCACCTGTCCAACCCCTCTGTCGGAGATGCGATGCGTACACCTGCTTATGTTCAGATGCTTGATGATTTTAAAAATGGGAGATTGGCGGAAATATATCAGGACTGCTTCATCGCTCCTCGTTCCGAAGAAGAGCTATATGCGATTAAGAAAGATATCCATTGTTTAAATAACATAGCAGGGAAACGCGCTATGAAAAAAGAACTGAATCGTTTTCGGCTGGTTTTAAAGGTCTGGCAGGAATCGGTAGGGGATATATTTCCCGGTGAACAGCATTTGAAACCGGATGCTGACGACGGACGCTTCTTTCGCCCTCTTGACCGGTAATTTGTATTTATCTTTTCAGTCCAACGATGTGTTGTTTTTAAGATTACGTTGAGAATGAGTGGCGCTGAAAAGAATGAACTAGAGAATAATTTGCATAAATTAGTGCAATAATATGCGGAAATGCAGGCTGGTGTTGTATAAAACTACGTCGGGTATGCGTTTTTTTTATAGCCGGAGCATGCGTTGGTTTAAAACCAATAGGATGTTCCTCGGTGAGGAACGTTTCCTTCCCCACCGATGAGCACCTCGCTCCTCGGTGAGCGAAGTGCAGAAAGCCTGTTTAGACCTTTTTGCTCTCTAGTTTATCAATTATTTAGAGAAGAAGGGAAGTGTGATAATGATACATTATTGAATGATATACTTTCCAACAGGCTTGATATGAAAGAAAGTAGCAGCGAATTGAACGAAAAACTCTTTAATTGATAAAGAGGAGGAATCTCCTACTGGTAAATGCCGGAGTTTTTCTATTCTTTTCTTGTGGGATTTATCATAATCGCCTTTCCTCTCTGTTTAAATATTCCATTTTTAAGAATGGACACTTTTTCAGTGCTATACTGATAAGCTCCGAATCAGATCTTTGTTTTTTATATACATAAATTCTAGGTATTATGAATGAAAGAAAAATTGCATATATATCAGCTTGTTTATTGGGATTGCCGGTGTATACTGCCGCACAGCAGAAGAATGCTCCCAAGAAACCTAATATACTTTTTATTTGTATCGATGATTTACGTCAAGAACTAGGTTGTTATGGCTCGGTAGTGAAAACGCCTAATCTGGATAAATTGGCAGGTCAGGGAAGTTTGTTTTTTCATCATTATGTGCAAGTTCCTACGAGTGGCGCTTCCCGTGCAAGTATGTTAACAGGTAGATTGCCAAGAGATAAGCAGGATTTGTCTAATGAAGCCTGTAAGATTAAACTATCGGGAAGGGAGGAAAGCGAACAGCCGGAAACGATGTTTCATCACTTGAGACGCAATGGCTACTATACGGTAGGGATTGGCAAAGTAAGCCATTATGCTGATGGTTATTTGTATGGCTATGCACGTCCGAAGAGTAATCGTTTGGAATTGCCGTATAGCTGGAATGAAATGCTTTTTAATGCCGGAAAATGGGAGACCGGTTGGAATGCGTTTTTCGGTTATGCAGATGGCAGCAATCGTCAGAGCCTTCATAAACAGGCCTTTCCTTATGAATGTGCGGATGTGCCGGATGAAGGTTATCCTGACGGATTAACAGCAAATTTGGCTGTGATGAAATTGAGAGAACTGTCTGCCAAGAACTCCCCTTTTTGTCTGGCAGTAGGTTTCTTCAAACCGCATCTGCCGTTTACCGCTCCCAAAAAGTATTGGGATTTATATGATGAAGCCTCTATTCCGTTGTCTCCGGCTCCTCACATTCCGGAAGGTACGCACCGGCTGGCCTTGCATAATAGTGACGAGTTTAACGGGTATTTGAAAGGCGATGAGAAAGTGTCATTGGACAAGAGTGCTTCGGATGCTTATGCACGAAAACTGCGGCATGCTTATTTTGCCTGTATTAGCTATGTTGACGCTCAGGTAGGAAAGGTGTTGACCGAACTGGAGCAGTCAGGAGAAGCGGAGAATACAATTGTAATCGTATGGGGAGACCATGGTTGGCATTTGGGCGACCAACGTGTGTGGGGAAAACATACCTTAATGGAATCCTCGTTGCGCAGTACGTTGATAGTGAAAGCTCCCCATGCCCGTAAGGCGATAAAGAATTGTCGTATTGTCAGTTCGGTCGATATCTATCCGACTTTGATGGAACTTTGTGATATACCTGCTCCGGAAGGTTTGGACGGTCATAGTTTTATGAAGTTATTGAACGTTCCTTATGAACGTTCGTGGCAAGAGGCTGCATATAGTTATTTCAATAACGGAATAAGCGTTCGAACGCCAGAGTTTCGGTTGACGCGCTATGGGGAGAATGGGAAATATATTACTGAATTATATGATTACCTTTCGGATGAGTTGGAGAAAAGAAACACATTTGATACCGGCAATAAAAGAATAATCAGGAAACTTATGAATATATGGGAGAAAGGGCAGACTTTATTCAAGTAGGAGAGAAACCCGAAGTTTTCGTAAATATGTCCAAAAACAAGTAAATAAGGCGTATAAAGGCACTTTTTATCAGATGAATTCTACTATTATTTCTTTTATAAGGGTATATTGGGACGTTTTTTCTATTTATTGGGATGTTTATTTTATACCGCCTGGTACGAATACTTTATATCTGCGATAGATGATAATCTTATATGTATAATATGTACTTGCTCAGGAGACGGTGAAAGACGTTATTATAATAATTAATTTTATGACTATGAAGACCTGTTTTTATTTTTCTATTCTACTATTGTGTTCATTGAATATTCACTCGCAACAATATGATGTATCAGAGAGATACTCATACTCGAAGTTGGCGGCAGTAGAGTTCAATAACGTTAAGATTGAAGATGATTTTTGGAATGAACGTATCAAAGTTGTTCAGGAGGTTACTATTCCCTATTTGCTGGATATGGCGGAAAAGCAGGGGAAGGTTGATAACTTCAGAATCGTCGCAGGGAAAAAAGAGGGCAAGTTAAGTATCTTCAATGCCCCTGATTCCGAAATTTATAAGTTGATAGAAGCGGCCGGCTATTCATTTGTTTATAAGAAGAATGAGAAGCTGGAGCAACGCATTGACTCTATTATTGAAGATATAGCTGATGCCCAATCCTCAACCGGATATTTGCATACTCAGTATATGCTTACTTTTGATCATCCTGCCGCTCCCAGCCCGGAGATGAAACAAATTAAGCGTTTTGGGTTTGGCGTAGAAAATCAGTGGAACTCAGTGAATACCAAATGGCCGTTTGCGTATAATCAGTTATATTGCGCCGGACATCTGATGGAAGCCGGAGTTGCATATTATAGGGGGACGGGGAAAGACAAACTGTTGAAAGTGGCTATTAAATTGTCAGACCTGATTTGTACTATTTTCACGGATGACAAGATAAGAAGACATGCGGATCATCCTGAAGTGGAGATCGGCCTGATGAAAATATATGAGGTGACAGGGGATGAGAAATATCTGAATACGGCGAATAAATTATGTCGTTATGTCAGCTTCTCACGTCCGGTAGACATTAATAGAGAAGAAAACTCAAAACCTCTTCATGAGCAGCGTAAGGCTTACGGACATTGCGTTGAAACGACTTACATGTATACGGGAGCGACGGATGTCTGTCGTGCTACCGGCAAGAAAGATTTGGAGACAGCAATCAATAGTTTGTGGGACGATGTGATTGGTACAAAAATGTATATCCATGGTGGTATCGGGAATGGGACACACGATGAGCAGCATGGGCATAGTTATGATCTGCCGATTTTACCCACTTATAGCGAATGCTGTTCTAATATAGCTCAGGGGCAGTGGAATTACAGGCTCGGCTTGTTTTATGGGAAAACGGAATATGCAGATTTAGTTGAATTGGAAATGTATAATAGTGCGCTTTCCGGAATAAGTCTGGATGGTAAATCTTACTTCTATACAAACAAAATCAATATAGGAAAGGAGAATCGTAAAAGTGCCCATTCGGGGGTGAGACAAAGTTATTTGTTTTGCTGTCCTTCAAAGTTACCGGGTTTCATTACCGGCATTAGTCGTTGGATTTATGCCAAAGACAAGGAGGCATTATACGTGAATCAATTTATAGGAAGTTCGGTTTCAACCTTGATTAACGGACGTAAAGTCTGTTTGAGGCAAACATCTGCATTCCCCTGGAATGGGAATGTCAGTTTTACGTGGGAGTCGTCCGCCGCTGTCAGGGAAAACGCACGAGTTAAAACGCTTTAATAAAGTTGTTTATCAAATTAGTTAGATACTCATCACTCCATCCAGCCTTCTTCCTTTTCCTATTGACAGAAGTCTTCTTGTCTTCATCCTGATAATTCTTCAAAATGGTCAATGCCATTTTAGTTAAAGTGGAAAAGTTTTGTGCCGAATTCATCATTTTTCTTCCATCATCTTCATTAAATGTAACATCCAACTGCCAATGCAATCCATTTTCTACCGCCCAATGCTTTCTCTTATATTTAAGAATAAGCTCTGGATTGTTCACTAATGAAGAGATGAAACAATGTTTCTCATTCTGTATTTCCCCTGTGGCTATATTTATTTTCTCGGTCTTTATTATTCCATAAGTCCTAAGATTCTTCCAATCGCGATAACAGAACCCTAATCTACTGGGTTCAGAGCAGGATATGCAGGTCCTTGTCACCATAAATCCATGACCTTCTGTGGTTTCTTCAGCTCTTTTGATAAAATCATTTTCTCTTCCGGAAATTAGCAAGTACTCCGCATCGTTTTCGATATTTTCCCTTAGTTTTAAATGATTATCTTTCACCTCTAAAAGATAATCGGCTTGTTTCTCTGTTATTTTTTCTACAATCTTCTTTTGGGTGCCAAGTGCATCGATGGTAACTACATCTCCTTGTCGTATATCAATGTCGTCCAGTAATTTGGGTATTGCTACTATTTCATTCTCTTTTATTGAGACCCGTTCCTGCCCTAATGACAGACTCATATCAGAAAGAAAGGCACTGACAATATGAAGTTTGGCTGATGCTGCCTGCTCCTTTGTTATTTTACCCGCCGACTCTTGTACCAGTTTATCAGCATTGATGGCACCACAGATCGTTTTCCCGTCAATAGCTATATGTCTATTCGTATAAAGATCATTACCCTCACCTATTTGAACTTTCGACCAGTCGCAATCTTCTATGGACGGTGAATCACCTCTCATATTACAGGCCCATTCTCTGTAACAACTCTCTAATCTTTCTGTTTTTATGATACAAAAAAATCGGCGTAATGTATCATGTGAGGGGGTAGTTTCTAAATCCGGTATGAATCTCCTAAGAAAATCTTTCTTATAACGGGCGAAGTCTGCTATATCATTCCAACTCTGACAATCACAAAAAACACCCGATAAAGTGACAAGCATTATCAATTTGCCCGAATAAGTGACTTTATTCTTTTCACGTGGGTCTATTGTATCAATAGCTTCAGACATACTAGCCATATGACGTGCCAATTCGTCATTTATTAAAAAATCCTTTGCAATCTTATCCATTACTGTTTATTATTTAGACGTGAAGATAATGAAATACCAGAATGAATACAATATAAATAATCAATATATCAATTGAAGAAGCCCGAAGATTAAAAAGGATGAAAGCAATAGGTGGCATGACCATGTAAAGTTGTGACACGTCTATATGAGGAAAAGTAACTAGGAAGACTTTATTTATTATTAGATATACAAGAGTATTGCCATTAAATAAGTTTTGAGAAGAGAAGGGAACTATTGATTATTAAACAATTAGCACTCGTGCGTTTTCCCTGCCGCCGCTGTTGACCTGAAGATAAGGGTGCCGCGTTGGGTGAACAAAGACACTCATATTGCTTCCTCCTGCTATTATTATGGTAGCGGCAATAAAGGAAACTTTTTCGTAAAGGTTAACGGTAAAGCAGTAGGATGTCTACCTGATGAGAATGGATATCTGTCTCTGCACAAACGTTGGAAAAAAGGAGATGTAGTGGAGGTTGCTTTTGATATGCCTATTCATAGAGTGTATACTAATGACAAGATAAAGGCGAACGCAGGAAAAGTCGCTTTAATGCGAGGACCGGTATTGTTTTGCTTGGAAGGAGTGGACAATCAATTTAATATTGAAGAAATGAATTTCCCGGTATCATCTTCAGTTGGATATGCTTATGATTCCACTATTCTGAATGGGACTCATATTCTGAAAGGTGAAGGTTTTGTCCATGGAAAGGCGGTACAATTCAAGGCTGTTCCTTATTACCTCTGGCAAAATAGAGGGATTTCCGCTATGACTATGTTGCTGAATGAGCAGAGTGATAGCGTGAAAGAAAAATGCCCGGATTACGAGGGAATGCAGACAAATGGTTGAGGTTTATAATTTTAATAGATTTGATTATGCTAATTGAAAAACAGAAAAGTGGAAAGATATTTATCTTTAGCAGATATCTATCTTTGTTGATGAGTTTACTTGTTTGCGCGGGACCGACGTACGTTCTGGCTCAGACTCAAACAAACGGGAGGATAGTATCTGGTACCGTTAAGGATGCTGCTGGGGAACCGGTGATTGGTGCCAGTGTTTTATTAAAGGGGAATACTGGGGGAACTATTACGGATTTGGATGGTAAATACTCTATAAAAGTTACGGCAAGTAAAGGTACCCTTGTCTTTTCCTATATAGGATATAAGACAGTTGAAAAAGAAATTGGGCAAAATGTCCGTATGTTGGATATTGTCCTTCACGAAGATACGGAAATGCTTGATGAGGTGGTTGTGGTCGGATATGGAACGATGAAGAAGAAAGATTTGACGGGTTCTGTCACGCGTATAGGACAGGAAGTTACAGAAAATAAGGCTGCAACAAACTTGGTCGAATTCTTGAGAGGTACTGTGGCTGGTTTTAACTCTTCCCTGGGTGGTACAGCTTCTGGAGGAGGGACAATGGAAATTCGCGGGCCTAATTCTTTAAAGGCAAATACTGAACCATTGGTGGTACTTGACGGCTCCATTTATTATGGTTTGTTGCAGGATATTAATCCTAGTGATGTAGAATCCATTGATGTCTTGAAAGATGCCAGTTCTTCCGCCATTTATGGAGCACGAGGAGCTGCCGGAGTCATAATGGTAACAACAAAACGCGGGAAATCGGAAAAACCGTTGATCCAAGTGAGCACCCGTGTCGGATTTACCTCTGTAGGAAAGGCTGCGGAAGTATATTCTCCCGAAGGATATTTGAAGATGCGGAGTGACTATTATAAGACAAAAGATTATTTTGCTCCTGCAGGGAGCAAGAAGCCGTTAGGCTATTATGATAATCCAGAGGATTTGCCCAATGGAGTTTCTAAAGAGCAGTGGTCAGAGTACGATCCTTCTTTCTCGGGAGATTATGTTGAGACTTGGTTGAACCGTATTGCGTTGCAACCTATTGAAATTGAGAATTATAAAAAGGGACTGACTACCGACTGGATGGATAGAGCCTTCCGTACAGGGTTACGGCAGGATTATAATGTAAGTGTATCCGGGAAATCGAGTAGGACACATTATTTTATGTCAATGGGATATGTCAATAATGAGGGGGTGAAGGTTGGAGATAATTATTCAAACGTCCGTTCGCGAATTAATATCGAAAGTGAAATTTCCAAATGGCTGTCAGTCGGAGTGAATGCACAATTTGCCAATAGAACGGATGGTTCTGTAGCGGTTGATTTAACCAGCGCTTCTAAGGCTAGCCCCTATGGCTCTATGTATGAACCTGATGGATCTTTAAAATGGTATCCACATGATTATGAGAAGTTGACGAATCCTTTTATTTATACCTATAATCGGGAGAAATTCAATAAAACGCAGACTTTTTTAGCCACTTTATTTGCTAAGATTAAGTTGCCGTTTGGCATTTCCTATCAAGTGTCCTATCAAAATCGTTACGCATGGGGGAAAGATTATTATTACGATCCTTCGACTATACCTTTTATTGTGGAAGGTGGGTTTGCGTATCGTCGTGATTATTCAGAGTATGAATGGATGGTGGATAATATCCTGAAATGGAATAAGTCAATCAATAAGATACATAACTTCGACGTTACGTTGGTTGCTAATGTGGAAAAATATCAGAGTTGGGCTTCCAGACAACAGAACGACGGGTTTACTCCGAATGGAAATCTGGGATTCCATAACATGAATGCAGGGCTGAACCCGGAGTTGAATACAGACGACCAGGTACAAACCGGTAATGCATTCCTGGGGCGTTTGAATTATGCATTGATGGATCGCTATATTTTGACTGCATCTGTCAGGCGTGACGGCTTCTCTGCATTCGGTCAGTCCAATCCTTATGCCACCTTTCCCGCATTTGCCGGTGCTTGGAGAATATCGGAAGAAAGTTTTATGAAAGATAATAAGGTAATAGATAATCTGAAGTTGAGATTGTCATGGGGCATGAATGGAAATCGTGAGTTCGGAAGATATGAAGCGTTGTCGAGGCTGAAGACTACCAAAAATATCATTGGTGGTATGCCCGTTACCGGAGTGTGGACGGAGAATCTAGCTAATAGTATGCTTAAATGGGAAAAGACAGCTTCTACAAATATCGGTCTGGACTTCGGATTATTAGGGAACAGGTTGTTTGGTACTATTGATTTGTATAAAACGAAGACAACAGACCTTTTGTTAACTCGTGCGTTACCCGATATTATAGGGTATTCTACAGTTGCTGCAAATATGGGAGAGGTTTCGAATATTGGTGCCGAGCTAACCTTGAATAGCGTAAATCTGAATATCCCTAAAAAGCTGAAATGGACATCAACGTTTATCTATAGCATGAATAAGAATAAGATAAAACATTTGTATGGGAATAAGGTCAATGTGCTGGATGATAAAGGTAATGTCATAGGAGAACGTGAGGCGGACGATGAAACGAATGGCTGGTATATCGGACATGGAATTCATGACATATATGATTATAAGTTTGTAGGAGTTTGGCAGATAGGTGAGGAAGAGGAAGCTAGTAAATATGGTAAGACTCCCGGTGATCCTAAACTTCTGGATGTGAACAATGACGGAGTAATTGATTCGAAAAATGATAGGGTTTGGTTAGGTTCCAAAACTCCTAAGTATAGAATGTCCTTGCGGAATGAGTTCACATTGTTCGACTGTCTGAATATATCTTTCTTGTTGCGTGGCGAATTTAACTATTTCGGGACATTCAATTATGCAAAGAATGATGATAGCCGACAGTTTAATATAATGAATCTTAGTATATGACAAAATTTAAAAATAATTGTTGTAATCTACTGATTATTAGATAATTACTATTGCAAAAGACCTTAAAAATTCGTAACTTTAAGGTATGTTAACTCTCACATTAACACCATGTTACGAACTTCTAAGGTCCACTACAAAAGTAGTGAATTATAT